>ERZ795048.49-NODE-49-length-121681-cov-11.111045_pt1 | contig 121681 bp, 99 predicted proteins | sample MGYA00375132_ERZ795048 | MGnify/ENA primary metagenome ERZ795048 (study PRJEB30177, sample SAMN05720225) | activated sludge metagenome | isolation source: Anaerobic digester | place: Hong Kong | collected 2014-12-17 ...
AACGGTCCTAAGGTAGCGAAATTCCTTGTCGGGTAAGTTCCGACCCGCACGAATCGCGTAACGATCTGGGCACTGTCTCAACGAGGGACTCGGCGAAATTGTAGTGGCGGTGAAGATTCCGCCTACCCGCAACAGGACGGAAAGACCCCGTGAACCTTCACTGTAGCCTGATATTGGATTTTGATGCGGTATGTGTAGGATAAGTGGGAGGCAGTGAAACGGAGACGCTAGTCTCCGTGGAGCCAACCTTGAAATACCACTCTTGCTGTAGCGGAATTCTAACCTTGAAAACCAAGGAACAGTGTCAGGTGGGCAGTTTGACTGGGGCGGTTTCCTCCTAAAGAGTAACGGAGGAGTGCAAAGGTACCCTCAGCACGGTCGGCAATCGTGCAAAGAGTATAAAGGCATAAGGGTGCTTGACTGCGAGACCTACAAGTCGAGCAGGTGCGAAAGCAGGCCTTAGTGATCCGGCGGTTCCGAGTGGAAGGGCCGTCGCTCATCGGATAAAAGGTACTCCGGGGATAACAGGCTTATCGGGCCCAAGAGTTCACATCGACGGCCCGGTTTGGCACCTCGATGTCGGCTCATCGCATCCTGGGGCTGGAGAAGGTCCCAAGGGTCCGGCTGTTCGCCGGTTAAAGCGGTACGCGAGCTGGGTTCAGAACGTCGTGAGACAGTTCGGTCCTTATCCGTTGTGGGCGCAGGATGTCTGAGGAGAGCAGTCCCTAGTACGAGAGGACCGGGATTGACGGACCTCTGGTGTTCCAGTTGTCGTGCCAACGGCATTGCTGGGTAGCTACGTTCGGAAAGGATAAGCGCTGAAAGCATCTAAGCGCCAAGCCTCCTCCAAGATGAGACATCCCCATCAGGCACCTGGCAGACTACCAGGTTGATAGGCAGGGTGTGTAAGCGTGGCGACACGTTCAGCTAACCTGTACTAATAAGCCGATCGGCTTGGCCATATTTCTTCCGATTCCGCGGTAGATTTTCCGTGGGGATACGAATTGTGACGATCCCGCCGGGAGTTTTACTCCCGGCGGGATCGAGAAATTTTCCCCGTGACCATGTCGAAGGGGCCACACCCGTTCCCATCCCGAACACGGTCGTTAAGCCCTTCTGAGCCGATGGTACTTCCCGGGAGACTGGGAGGGAGAGTAGGTCGTCGCGGGGTTTTCTCTAAGAGCCCCCGGGAGCTTCGGCTTTCGGGGGCTCCCGTTTTCAGGGGCGCGTTGCGGTTTGCGCGCGTGGTCGATCGCCTTGTGTATCGCCCGAAGCGCTGTTAAACTTCGCAGGTATACGCTATGGAGAGAGCTATGGAGTGCGACCTGATCGAACTGGCGAAGGCGAAGCAGCTGACGATCGAGACCCTGCGCTCCATGCTGCAGCCGGTGGGAGAAGTGATCAGCCTCGATCGTTTCGAGGTGTCCATCGCCCGGTGCGGAAAATGCGGACGCTTCTTCATTTATTGTTTCCGTGAAGTCATCGGCCTCGACATCGACGATTATTGGACCTTCTGGATACCCGTTGACGCCGTCGAGCTCCCGGAAGTAAGGACGGAGCAAGTGCTCTTCCAGTACATGGGAGAGATGATCCGGGAACGAAGCCACATCGTCATGGACCCGGACGGCAAGATCGAATGGAACGAAGGGGGTTCGATTCTGGGGTTCATCCATTTCTTTCCCCGGCGCCCGGAACCGGTCCAGGGAGAGTCCTCGGAACTGGAATAAGAAAAAATTGAACCACAGAGGTTTTTTTCTCTATGGTATGCCCTATGCTCTTTGCTTCTCACTGTCTCCACCGAGACATCTTCATCCCGCCTTCACAACCCGAAAACTCTCTGTGTAAATCTGTGGACCGCTTTGGGGGGCCGAGGCGGAGGTTACTGAATTCTTCCCCTGAACCCTAACTTCCGGCCCGGTGTTCCGCGACCATATCCAGGAAATATTGATGGAAGCGGAGGTCGTCCGTGAGTTCGGGGTGAAACGAGGTCGCCAGCAGGTGTTCTTGACGGACCGCGGCGGGGGAACCGTCGGGCAGCCGGGCCAGGATAACCAGGTTTTTCTGCTCCGCCGCCTCAAATTTAGGCGCCCGGATGAAGACGGCGGGGAAAGGCCGGGGTTCGCCGGGCAGCACGGGGATATCCAGGTCGATTTCGAAACTGTCCACCTGCCGCCCGAAAGCGTTGCGAACCACCGAAATGCCCAACGTTCCCAGCAGCGGTCGTTCCCCCCGGATTTCCGCGGCCAGGGCGATCATCCCCGCGCAGATGCCCCAGGTAGGGCGGGAACGGCTGAATACGCGCAGGGGTTCGAGCAGTTCGAAAGTTTCGGCCAGTTTCCCCATGGTCGTACTTTCGCCGCCGGGAATAATCAATCCGTCAAGGGGAGCGAGCTGGGCGGGGAGTCGGACCTCGGTCACTTCGGCGCCGAGAAGTCTGAGGATGCCGACATGCTCGATGAAGGCCCCCTGGAGGGAAAGGAGGCCGATCCTCGGGGACGCACCGGTAACTGAAGGGGGTCGTTTCATCCGGAGCGGATCCCGGCGTTCCTACCAACCGCGCCCTTCCAGCCGCTGCTTTTCGTCCAGGGAGTCAACGTTGATTCCCACCATGGGCTCACCCAGGTTGGCGCTGACTCGGGCCAGGATTTCGGGGTTCTGATAGTGGGTGGTGGCCTCGACGATAGCTTTGGCCCGCCCGGCGGGGTCTCCGCTCTTGAAGATCCCGGAGCCGACGAAGACGCCGTCGACACCGATCTGCATGAGCAGGGCGGCGTCGGCGGGGGTGGCGATGCCGCCGGCGGCGAAATTGACCACGGGCAACCGCCCCGCCTTCCGGGTCTGCACGACCAGTTCCAGGGGGGCTCCCAGTTCCTTGGCGTAAGAGGTCAGCTCTTCCAGCGGCATGTTCTGCAGCCGGCGGATCTCGCCGAGGACCGTCCGGGCATGAAAAACGGCCTGGACGACGTCGCCGGTGCCCGCTTCGCCCTTGGTTCTGATCATGGCCGCCCCTTCCGCGATCCGGCGCAGCGCTTCCCCCAGGTTCCGGGCGCCGCAGACGAAGGGAATGGTGAAATCGTGTTTCCAGATGTGGTTCCGGGAGTCCGCGGGGGTGAGGACCTCGCTCTCGTCGACGTAATCGACCCCGAGCGCCTGGAGGATCTGGGCTTCGACGAAGTGCCCGATTCTGGCCTTGGCCATAACCGGAATGGTCACCGCGGCCATGATCTCTTTGATCAAACCGGGGTCGGACATCCGGGCGACGCCGCCTTGTGCCCTGATATCGGCGGGGACCCGTTCCAGGGCCATTACCGCCACCGCTCCCGCTTTTTCGGCGATCACCGCCTGGTCGGGGGTGACGACGTCCATGATCACCCCGCCTTTGAGCATCTGGGCCAAACCCGCTTTGACTTTAAAGCTTCCGGCTACGGCTCGGGCCCCGCCGGTGTTTTTATTCGCGTTCATCCAAGGCTCCTTTATTGTCGAAATATACTACCGATCCCGGAAAGGCGTGAACCATTAATTTCGCCTTTCCCCACTCCCGGGCGCCGCGCCCGCGATAGGTTTTTGACCCGGGCGCCGGGTATGGTAGCCTCTCCCCGACCGGCCCGGAGGATCGGGGATGTATCATTACCAGGAAACCGACACTTACTTCGCTCAAACGGCGGAAGAAGTCAAGGATATCGCCCAGGCCGAATTGCGGGCTCTGGGCGCGGTCGAGACGCGTTCCGATTACCGCGGAATCCATTTCAGCGCGCCCCCTAAGAATTTTTACGCCATTAATTACCGGGGGCGCTTGTTTTCCCGGGTCCTGGCGCCTTTGACGGTCTTTTGGTGCCGTTCGGAGCGGGACCTCTACCGGGGAGCCGCGGCCATCGCCTGGGAGGATTTTCTCGACCCGGGCCGGACGTTCGCGGTTTCCGCATCCGTGAGCCGCAGTTGCGTCAAGCACTCCCGGTACGCGGCCCTGCGCGTTAAAGACGCGGTGGTCGATTATTTCCGGGAACGCACGGGTAAGCGCCCCGCGGTGGACACCCGGAACCCGGATGTCGGCGTCCATCTTTATCTGGCCGGCAATAAGGCCACCCTCAGCGTGGACGCCTCGGGAGGTTCCCTCCACCGGCGGGGGTATCGACACGACGGCCTGACCGCGCCCATGGCGGAGACGGTGGCCGCGGCCGTGCTCGCGTATGCGGAATGGGAAGGAGAAACGCCCCTGTATGACCCGTTCTGCGGATCGGGGACGATACTCTGCGAAGCCTACATGCGCGCTTCGAAGATTCCGGCGGGTTTTTTGCGGCCGTCGTTCGGGTTCGAGCGGTTTCCCGATTTCGACGCCGATCTCTGGCGGACGGTCAGGGAAGAAGCCGAGAGCGGGATACGACCGGTCGCCCCCGGAGCCGTCTCCGGCAGCGACGTCTCCCCCGATGCCGTCCGGGCGGCGCTGCGCAACTGCTCCGCGATCGATCCCGAAGGCCGCGTCAAAATCGTCGAAAGCGATGTTTTCGATCTCGAAGGTTTGGAAAACACGACCATCGTCTGTAACCCGCCATACGGCTTGCGGTTGGGGAAGGGGGCGGACTTGGGGAATTTTTACCGACGCCTGGGCGATTTTCTCAAGCAGCGGTGCCGGGGCGCGACCGCTTATATCTATTTCGGCAACCGCGAATTCATCAAGAATATAGGCCTGAAACCTTCCTGGAAGAGGCTTCTGGTCAGCGGCGGCCTTGAAGGGCGCCTGGCCAAATACGAACTGTACTAGGTCGCGGCGGCGCTCCGCTCTTGCCGCGGTTCCCCAAACTGGCTATCATAGTTCGATATAAGGCATCAGAGCCGGGATCGTCGTCACAGGAGGAAGCGTCCCATGAACACCGTCGCTACCGTGCCCTTGAGTTTCCGCATTCTTTCGGTTCGGGAAACCTGGCTTAAAATGACCCTCGCCGTCGCGTTCGCCTGCCTGACCGCGGTGGGAGCTCAGGTCCGGATCCCGCTTCCTTTCACTCCGGTTCCCCTGACCCTCCAAACCCTGTTCGTTCTTTCCAGCGGAATGTTGCTCGGGCCGGGCTATGGCATCGTTTCCATGGCGGCGTATGCCGCGATGGGAGCGGCGGGGTTGCCGGTTTTCACGGGCGCCGCTTCCGGGATCGGCATATGGAGCGGCGTTACCGCCGGCTACCTGGCCGGGTTCGTTCTTTTTGCCGGGATCTCGGGGTGGGCTTTCCGGCAGGTGCGGTTCCGGGGTCTGAGGCCGCAGCTTCAATGCGGGCTTTTCTACCTGGGGGATATCGCGTTTATTCTGATTCCGGGAACCGTCGTCCTGAAAATCGTCGTCGGAACCGGCTGGGCGACGGCGGCCGCGCTTGGTTTCTACCCGTTTTTGTTCGGCGATTTACTCAAAGTGATCGCCGCCTACACCGGAACCCGCTTCCTGGAGCGGCGGTTCCCGGTCGGGGATGATTGAGAAGTTGACCGGTTTCCGGGACGTCGGCCAGGCGCTGTTCCCGGGTATTCCCCCGCCGCCCGGCGCCGCCGCCGTCGTTTCGGATTTGATCCGGAACATGGCGGTGGATCCGGAGTCGATACACGGCATCTCTCACTGGGAACGGGTAGCGTGGTTCGGCGCCTATATCTGCCGGCGCGAGCAGGCGAACGGCCTGGTGGCGGCCTGGTTCGCCTGCTTTCACGACTGCCGGCGTCTGAACGACGGCAGCGACCGGGGCCACGGCCCCCGGGCCGCCGATTTTCTGAAGCTGTTTTCACCCGGCGACCTGGGACTCACCCGCGCCGAGAAGGAAACCTTGGCTTTCGCCTGCCGCCACCACACCCACGAGCGCGTGACCGAGGATCCGACCGTTTGGGCCTGTTGGGACGCCGATCGGCTGGACCTCCCCCGGATCGGGGTCGCGGTGGACCCGTCCCGGCTCTTCACCGAATCCGCCCGCCGCGTCGTGCGCAGCCCCGAAATGCTCTCTCCCGACATAGCCGGTTCCGCCCCGGGTGGCGGCGGGAAGAGGAAACCGCAACCGGTTTGAAGACGCCGGTGGGGGGACAATTCCCTCTTTGCAGGAACCTGCGCCCTGCATACAATGTCTGCGACACCGTTCAAAGCGGAGGTTTGCGATGTACGCTCAGATCCTTACGATCAATATCAAGGAAGGCAAGATCGAAGAATTGCGGGAGCTCTACCGGGATTACATCGTCCCCGAGGTCAGCCGTCAGCCCGGTTACCGCGGTTTCTACCTGATCGACCGCCCCCGCCAGCAGCAGGTCCAGGCGATCACCGTCTGGAAAAACCGCGATGCGGCCGACGGCGGGGTGGAGGACAACATGTTTCTCGAGCAGCGCGCGGGCTATCCCCTCTACTCCACCGCGCCCGAACGGGAAGTGCAGGAAATTCTCTACTTCGACCTCCCGAAATAACCCCGCAACCGCCACCGGAAAGGAGAGCGACGGATGGCCATCGCCAACGATTTGAGAAAGGGCAACGCCGTCAACAAGGACGGGGACCTGCATGTCGTCCTCGACCTCGAACGGGTCAAACCCGGGAAGGGCGGGGCGTACGTCCAGGCGACGATGCGCAATCTCAGAACCGGTAAGTCCAGCCAAACCAGATTTTCCTCGACGGAGACGGTGGAAATCGTTCCCCTGGTTCGGCGCAAGCTCGAGTACAGTTACCGCGACGGCCACGATTACGTTTTCATAGATACGGATACCTTCGATCAGGTTCCGGTGCCGGCCGATCTGGTCGACCCTTCCCGGGGTTACCTGGTGGAAGGCGCCGCGTACGACGTGGTTTTCTACGAATCGACTCCTTTACAGCTCGACCTCCCTTCCAGCATCAATCTCAAGGTGGTCGAAGCCCCCGAATGGGTCAAGGGCGACAGCGCCACCAATGTCCGCAAGCCGGTGAAGCTGGAAACCGGGATCGAGGTTCAGGTCCCGCTCTTTATCAAGGCCGGGGAGGTCGTTAAAATCGACACCCGCACCGGCGACTATCTGAGCCGAGCCTGAAATCGAGGAGCGGGGACGGTTCCGATCCCCGGTTCCGGCGCATGTTCCGGGCCGTCCCCCCGCCCGCGCGCGTTCCGGCCGGTGTCCGGAGGAAAGCCCGCGCGGCGATCGGAACCGTCGACATGGCTTGCCCGCGGGAAGAAGGGTGTGATATAACCCCCTGCACGATTTCGGCAACTATACAACCCGAGCGAGGATGAACATCATGGCAGAGCTTAAAGTCGGCGATATCCGCACTATCGGCATTATCGGGGCGAATGGAAGCGGGAAAACCACGCTGGTGGATGCCGTCATGTTTGCCGCCGGAGCCAATACCCGCCAGGGAAGCGTGGATCAGGGAACATCGCTTTCCGACACCGGTTCGGAGGAACAGGCGCGCAAGATCAGCATCCGGGCCACGCCGCTCAATTGCCGGTACGGCGGTAAGGATATATTCCTCATCGACACTCCGGGGTACGCTGATTTTTACGGAGAAGTTGCATTGACTCTGGAAGTTGTGGACGCCGTGGTCATCGTGGTGGACGGGGTCGCGGGGATGGAGGTGGGAACCCTCCGCGTCTGGGAAGCCGCGCGGGAACAGGGTCTCCCCATCGGCTTTTTCATCAGTAAACTCGACAAGGAACATTCGAATTTTTCCTCGACCCTGAGCGCGCTGGAAGAAGGAGCGTCCCGCGCTCTGGTGCCGGTAACCCTGCCCGACGGCACCCACCCGGCTTTTTCGGCCGTGTGCAAGCTGTCCGAGGAAGGGATCGAGGATAAAGTCGATCCCGCCCTCCGGGAAGGGATGGCTAAAATCCGGGAGAGCATGATCGAAGCGGCCGCGGAATCGGACGACGCCCTGTTGGAAAAATATTTCGAGACCGGGGAGCTTACCCCCGAAGAGATCAACGAGGGTTTCCGCAACGCCTTTACCCAGGGGAAGGTCTCCCCCGTTTTCGCCGGGGCCGCCCTGAGCGGGAAAGGGGTCAAGGAGCTGCTGGACGGGATCTGCGATCTTTTCCCTTCCCCCGAAACCCGGGGAGAAGTCCGAGTGGGAGACGAAACGGTGAAGCCCGGCGCATCCGAGCCCCTGTGCGCCCAGGTTTTCAAGAGTGTCAACGATCCCTACGTCGGGCAGATCTCCTTCGCCCGGATCTGGGCGGGCACGTTGAAGGCGGACGCCGAAATATTCAACGCCACCAGCGCCTCCAAGGAACGGGTGGGGCACATCCTCCTGATCAAGGGGAAGGAACAGCAGAGCATCGAGCAGGCCGCCCCCGGCTTCATCGTGGCGCTTCCCAAGCTCAAGAACACCTCCAGCGGGGACACCCTGTGCGACCCGGGGCATCGTTATGTTTTCCCTCCCATCAAGTTTCCCTCCCCGACCACCTTGGCCGCCGTCTACGCCAAGGACCGCGGCGACGAAGACAAGATCGCGGAAGCGTTCCCCAAAATCATCAGCGAGGATCCGACCTTGAGGATGGACCGCAACCCCATGACCGGCGAGTTCGTTCTCACCGGTATGGGGGATGTGCAGTTTCAGGTGGCGGTGAATCGGCTCAAGCAGAATTTCAAGGTTGAAATCGAACTCCGGGAGCCGAAGGTGGCCTACAAGGAGACCATCACCTCCCGGGGAGAGACCAAGTACCGGCATAAGAAGCAGACCGGGGGCGCCGGCCAGTTCGCCGAGGTCTGGATGCATGTTCAACCTTACACCGAGGGCGCGGAGAACAGCGAAGGAAAGGCCCGACGGGAACTTATCGAGCTCGGATGGGGCGGAAAACTGCTGTTCATGGATGAAGTGGTGGGGGGGCACATCCCATCCCAGTTGGTGCAGAGCGTCAAAAAAGGTTATCTCTCGGCCATGGCCAAGGGCCCCCTGGCGGGGTTCCCGGTCGTCGACGTCATCGCCACCGTTTACGACGGCAAGACCCATCCGGTCGATTCCAAGGACATAGCTTTCCAGATCGCCGGCCGTCAGGGGTTCAAGGAATCATGCCGGGCCGCGCGCCCGGTTCTGCTGGAACCGATCATGAAAGTGGCGATCACCGTACCGACCGAGTATATGGGCGCGGTAACCGGAGATCTCAATTCCCGCCGGGGCCGGGTCCTGGGGCTGGACCCCAAGGGCGCCAGCCAGGTCGTCAACGCGTTGGTGCCGATGGCGGAGCTTCTCAAGTATTCGACCGAACTGCGGAGCATGACCGGGGGCGCCGGTCACTTTACCATGGAATACGATCATTACGAGGAGGTTCCCTCCGTCATCGCCCAGAAGATCATCGCCGAGGTCAAACAGGAGCAGGAGGAAGAGTAGGAGGTAGCCGATGAGCGGTCATTCCAAATGGCACAGTATCCGGCATAAGAAAGGCGCGGCGGACGCCAAGCGGGGAAAGATCTTCAGTCGCCTGAGCAAGGAAATCACCGTCCTGGCGCGCGACGGCGGGGGGGATATCAAGACCAACCCCCGCCTCCGGACCACGATCCAAGCGGCCCGAGCCGCCAACATGCCCGCCGAGAACATCGACCGGGCGATCAAGAAAGGGACGGGCGAGCTCCCGGGAGTGACCTACGAAGAGCTGGTGTATGAAGGTTACGGGCCCGGCGGCGTCGCGATCATGCTTCGAATCCTGACCGACAATAAAAACCGTTCCGCCGCCGAGATCCGGCACATCTTCGACAAAAGGGGAGGGAACATGGGCGGTCCCGGGGCGGTGGCCTGGATGTTCGAGCAGAAGGGCCTGATAACCGTGGAAAAATCCGCGATCGGGGAAGAGACCCTTTTCGGTTTGGCCCTTGACGCCGGCGCCGAGGATTTCCGGGTCGAGGATGACGCTTATCAGATCATGACCGGGTTGGCCGAGTTCGAGGTGGTGAAAGCCGCGATCGAAGAGGCCGGCATCGAACCGTCCCTGGCCGAAATCACCCAGATCCCCCAGAACGAGATTCGAGTTTCGGGAGAAGACGCCAAAAAAGTGTGGGCTCTGGTCAACGCCCTCGAAGACCATGAGGACGTCCAGAACGTCTACTCCAACTTCGACATCCCCGACGAGATTCTGGCGGAACTCGAAGACTGATCCCGCCGTGGATTCCGGGCGCCAGCTCAGATCGGTTCGGGTCCTGGCTATCGACCCCGGCACCATCGTGGCCGGATACGGAGTGCTGGAAGCCCGGGGAGGGGGCGACCCGGTCCTGCTCGAATGCGGCTGTATCCGTCCTCCCCGGAAGGGGTCCGCTCCGGACAAACTGCTGCTGATCCACAAAACGATTCGGGAACTGCTGGGAAAGTGGGCCCCGAACGTGGTGGCACTGGAAGACGCCTTCTACCACCGCAACGCGCGCTCCACGCTGAAGCTGGGAGAAGTGCTGGGGGTCTGCCGGTTGGCCGCGGCCGCCGCCGGGGTGCGGGTCGTTTCCTACGCTCCCCGCCGGGTGAAGAAGGCGGTGGTGGGCCGGGGGCAGGCCGATAAAATCCAGGTTCAGGGGATGGTAACGCTTATTCTGGGGCTTTCCTCCCCGCCCGACCCTCTCGATATTTCCGACGCGCTCGCCCTGGGGATCGCCTGTCTTCACGACCTGCGGCTCGCCTCTCTCGAAAGTTCCGGAGGCTGAAGGCCTTTTCGGGAGTGCGCCGGGCTCAGAGAATGAGCATGGCGTCTCCGTAGCTGAAGAACCGGTATTCCCGTCGGACGGCTTCCCGGTAGGCGTCCAATATCCGCTCTTTCCCGGCCAGAGCGCAGACGAGCATAAGCAGGGTGGAAGCGGGAAGATGAAAGTTGGTAAGGAGGCGAAAGGGGAGGCGGAAACGGTAACCGGGAACGATGAAGATGTCCGTCCACCGCGCCCCTGGAGCGATCCGTCCGTTTTCATCGGCGGCGCTTTCCAGGGCTCGGACCGCGGTCGTACCCACCAGCCAGAGGGGACGATCTTCCCGGACCTGCCGGTTGATCGCCTCGGCGCTGTTTTCCGTAATTTCATAATGTTCGGCGTGCATACGGTGTTCCTCGATCTCGGAGGTTCTCACCGGCTGGAAGGTCCCGTAGCCGACGTGGAGGGTGACGAAGGTTCGGGCCGTCCCCCGGCCCTCCATCTCCCGCAACAGTTCCCGGGAGAAATGGAGTCCGGCGGTGGGAGCCGCGGCCGCGCCGTCCCGGGCGGCATAGACGGTTTGATACCGTTCGCGGTCCCGGGCCGCGGTTGCCGGGGAAGAATTCTTTCTCCGGATATAGGGGGGGAGAGGGACCGAGCCGTGTCGGCGGGCGAACGCCGCCAGGTCGGCGGTACCCGAGAAATCCATGATCACCGTTCCGGTTTCGTCGCGCCCCCGGACCGTTCCCCTGACGCCTTCGCCGAGATCGACGACCGTTCCGGTCCGCGTCCGCCGCGCCGGGCGGAGAAGGACGTTCCAGCCCCGGTCTTCCCGGGAGTGGAGCAGGAGGATTTCGGCCCCTCCCCCCGTTCCCGGGCGTGTCCCCCTCAAGCGCGCGGGGACGACCCGGGTGTCGTTGAATACCGCCAGGTCGCCGGGCCCCAGGTAGTCGAGGATGGCGGGAAAACGAAGATGGCGGAGTGTCCCGTCCCGCTCCAGGACCATCAACCGCGAATCTTCTCTTCGCGGGGGCGGGTGCTGGGCGATAAGGCGGGGAGGGAGGTCATACTCGAAATCGCTGGTCTTCACCGCCGTTTCGCTCAGGAACGCCCGGCCGCTCGGGCGAAACGTTCGTACTCGCTGTAGAGACAGCCGCAATACTGTTGCTTGTACAGCCGATAACGGTCGGTCAAGGCCCAGTGTTCCTTCCACCCCGTCCGGAAATCCCGGTAGAGGAAGTCGATCCCGGCCGCCGCCCCCGCCGCTTCCCCCTCTTCCCGAACGAGCCCATGGCGCTGATGCACGCTCAGAAGCAGAGTGGAGGTGAAGGCCCCGTAGCCGCGCTCGGCGGCGGCCCGGGCCGTCCTTTCCAGCCGCAAGCGGTAGCAGAGACGGCAGCGGTCGGTTTCCCGGCCGGCCACGAGCCGGAAGAATTCGGGCATATCGTATCCGGCGTCGGTCAAGAGGCGCCGGCCGGATTGCCCGGCCAGGCTTTCGGCTCCTTCCCTACGGGCCCGGTATTCGCGGTAGGGGTGGATGTTGGGGTTGTAGAAAAAACCGTCGGCCTCCAGCCCCTCTTCTTCCAGGGCTTGAAAAGGCCAAGTGGCGCAGGGGCCGCAACAGACATGAAGAAGGACTTTCATCCCTTGCCGGGGAAGAGTTCGCCTTGGGTCCCGGGACCGGGTTCCCATCCCAGGTGCCGGCAGGCCCGCTCGGTGGTCATTCTCCCGGTCCGGGTCCGTTTCAGGAAGCCTTTCTGAATGAGAAAAGGCTCGTAGACCTCGGCGATCGTGTCTCCTTCCTCGCCGATGGCGACCGCGATCGTATCGATGCCCACCGGCCCTCCGTCGAAGTGTTCGACGATGATGCGAAGGATGCGCTTGTCCATTTCGTCGAGCCCCTCCTCGTCGATCCCCAGCATGCCCAGGGCTTCGTGGGCCGTTTCCCTGGTGATCCGGTTGTCGGCCCTGACCTGGGCGTAGTCGCGGACGCGTTTGAGAAGAGAATTGGCGATACGGGGAGTCCCCCGCGCCCGCCGCGCGATTTCCAGGGAGCCCTCCGGATCGATATCGATTCCCAGCAGCCCGGCCGACCGGGTCACGATCCGGTGGAGTTCTTCGGGCGGATAGTAATCCAGGCGGTTGACCAGCCCCATCCGGCTGCGGAGTGGGGCGCTCAGAAGCCCGTACCGGGTGGTGGCGCCCACGAGGGTGAAACGGGCGAGGTTGAGCCTGACCGAACGGGCGCTGGGCCCCTGATCGATCATGATGTCGATGACGAAATCTTCCATGGCCGAGTATAGGTACTCCTCCACCACGTGGGAGAGGCGGTGAATTTCGTCGATGAAGAGGATATCGCCGTCCTTGAGGTTGGTCAGAAGCCCGGCCAGATCTCCGGGCCTTTCCACGGCCGGCCCGGAAGTGATCTTGATGCCGGCGCCCATCTCCGCGGCGACGATATGGGCGAGCGTGGTTTTACCCAGGCCGGGGGGCCCGAAAAAGAGAAGGTGCTCCAGGGCTTCCCCCCGTTCCCGAGCCGCCGCCAGGGTGATGCCCAACCGCTCCTTGACCGCCTCCTGCCCGATAAAATCGGCGAACACCGTCGGTCTGAGTTTAAGGTCCAGGTTCCCGTCTTTCTGGTGGAGAGCGGAATCTACGAAACGATCATTCATCGCTTCCTCCGCGCTCGCCGAGTGAAGCCAGGCAGAGGCGGACCAGCTCCCCGGCGCCCAGGTTCTTCCGCGCGGGGGCGGCCACCCGGTCCAGGGCCGCGGCCGCTTCCGTCCTCCCGAACCCGAGAGAGACCAGGGCCGCGATGACGTCCCCGTAACGCCCCTTTTCTTCGCCGCCCCCGGCGGCCTCCGTGGGGATCGGCAGAGCCGCAACCTTGTCCCTCAGCTCCAGAACGATCCGCTCGGCGGTTTTTTTCCCCACCCCGCGGACCGAGGATATCAGGGCGGCGTCTTCCCTGAGCACCGCCTGCCGGAAGAGCGCCGGTGCCAGCCCCGAAAGCACGGACAGGGCCAGACGGGGTCCCACCTGGGACACTCCCAGGAGAAGTTCGAAGAGTACCCGCTCCTCCAATCTGGAGAAACCGAAGAGGGTCTGTTCGGCTTCCCGAACCTGGTGGAAGACATGAAGCTTGATGGGTTCTCCTTCGGGAGGAAGGGACTCGCGGGTGGAGGGGGAGATGTATATCCGGTACCCGATGCCTCCGGCCTCGATCACGCAGTAATCGGTCCCGCTTTTTTCCAACGTTCCCCGGATATATTCGATCATCGTTCGGTCTCCGTAATCATAAAGTATATATCCGCCGGGCCGGTTCCTCCAACAGCTAACCGGGCCGGGAACTCACCATGTCGAAGCATAGGGCATAGGGTAAGAGCCCACCGCAGGACCACTCTAGGGTTCAGGGTTCGGGGTTCAGGAGTGGACGCAGGGCGCACCGAACCCTTTGGGCTTTAGGGGAAGAATTCAGAATACAGTATTCAGAATTCAGTAGCCCCCGACCTCGGCCCCAAGGGAGGGTATGGGGCGGAGCGAGGAGCGCAGGGCGCAGGGCGTAAAATCTCCCCACCTCACCCTCTTTCTCTCCTCTTCATGTCCTTCATGGTCGAAGCAGCATAGAGCAAGACACCTCGGCCTTTCCTCCATGGTTCTGAAATCCGAATTTCTCTTAATCAGAGTAATCAGAGTCAATCAGGTGCAAAGATCTTCAGGGGCGGAGGGGGGAGTTAATTGCTGAAATCGATGTGGATTTGGTGTAGAAGTTTTTTTTCGCGAAGGAGGCGGGTTGCGATTTTCGGTGACAAAACGGGACCGGGCGACGTCGGCGCGCCTGGGAATGCTGGAACTGGCTCACGGGACGGTCCACACCCCGTGTTTCATGCCGGTGGGCACTCAGGGGACGGTCAAGTGCATGACTCCGGAAGAAATGAAGGAGGTGGGGGCCGAGATCGTCCTCGGCAACACCTACCATCTCTGGCTCCGTCCCGGGCTCGAGGTCATGGAACACGCGGGCGGACTCCATCGGTTTATGAACTGGGACGGGCCCATTCTCACCGATTCCGGCGGATACCAGGTTTTCAGCCTGGCGGATCTTCGGAAGATTTCTCCCGAAGAGGGAGTCGTCTTCCGGGACCATATTTCCGGCGACCTCCGGAGCCTCACCCCCGAGCTCTCAGTGGAAATCCAGCGGATTTTGGGTTCGGATATCATGATGGCTCTGGATGAATGCCCCCCCTATCCCAGCGAACATGAATATGCTTGCGCCTCCCTGGACATGACCATAGAATGGGCGCTCCGCTGTCGCCGGGCCCACCCCGACGACGGTCAAGTGCTCTTTGGAATCATTCAGGGCGGCGTATTCGAGGATCTCAGGCGCCGGAGCGTGGAGGAGATGGAGGGGATCGGTTTCTGCGGCTACGGGATCGGGGGGTTGAGCGTGGGAGAACCGAAACCGCTGATGTACGAACTGGCCGAACTTACCGCGGCGTTGCTGCCCGGGGAGAAGCCCCGCTACCTCATGGGTTCGGGAACGCCGGACGATATCGTGGTTCAGCTGGCTTTCGGAGTGGACATGTTCGACTGCACCGTGCCCACGCGCTACGGCCGCAACGGCACCGTCTTCACCCGGAGAGGAAAGGTGGTGGTCAGAAATGCGCGCTACCGCGACGATCACCGCCCGATCGAAGAGAACTGCGGCTGTTACGTCTGCCGCAACTACACCCGGGCCTACCTCCGTCATCTTTTCAATGCCGGAGAGGTGCTGGGGGCACGTCTGGGCACATGGCATAATCTCCATTTTTACCTGGAAATGATGCGCGACGCGCGCCGGGCCGTGGCGGAAGAGAAATTCGGCGCGTTTCGCGACCGGTTTCTGGAAGAATTCGAATCCGGGGAAACGCAATAGACAACACGAACGATACAGCGGGAAGGAGCAAGCGATGAAATACATACCGATGGCGATGTCGGCCCCTCCGGGAGGAGGGCAGGGCGGCGGAGGGATGGGGTGCGCCCCTGCGGGCGGCGAAGGGGGCAAGGGCAGCGGGTTGATGGGTTTCCTTCCCATCGTTCTCATTTTCGCACTGCTCTATTTTCTGATGATTCGTCCCCAGCAGAAGCGGCAGAAGGATCATCAGAAGCTGGTCTCCGGTTTGGAGAAGGGGGATAAAGTAGTGACCGCCGGCGGGATCCACGGAGTGGTCACCGGGGTCAAGGAACAGACCGTAACCGTCAAAATCGCCGAAAACGTGAAGATCGAGGTCAGCCGGTCCAGCATCAGCCGGGTGGTTGAAAAGACTTCCGAGAGTTGAGCCGAACCGGCAGGGGTACGCAGAATGGATAAAAACCTGAGATGGAAGGTGTTGCTGATCGTGCTGGTCGTGGCCGGGTTCGTCTGGGCGTCGTTGCCCCTGGGCGAAATCGACGTGCGGACCTATCTGGAAGAGAACGCCGTTAATCAGGACGCCCAATTCCAGGATCTGGTCAAATCCCTGGACGTCAAGTACGCCGCGGGCCGAAAAAAAGTTCCCCTCTCGGCCGTTCAGATCCTCCAGGACAAGGCCCGGGAAATGGGGCTGGATCTGACCCGTTATTTTCCCGGCTACGAAGATAACCAGAAGGTGCTGCGGCATATCGCCCGCGATACCGCCGGCAACATCAATCTGGGTCTGGACCTCCAGGGCGGAATCCACGTCATTCTGGCCATCGACGACATCGAATTTTTCAAGAAGGGGGCGGTCAATACCGACGAACAGTTCCGGGAGTTTATCGCCGCCGCCGCCGAAAAAGCCCGGGGCTCGATTCGGACCCCCCTGGAAATCCTGAAATCGGAGGCCGCTTCACGAGATCTCGACCTGCCCCGCTATTACGCCGAACATTACCGGGAAAAATACGGGCTCGAGGAGAAGGATGTCCCCGACACCAATGAAAAAGTGTTCTCCATGTTCGAAGAGGAACTGGACCAGGCCAACCGGGGTTCTCTCGATATTCTCCGGACCCGGGTGGACAAGTTCGGCGTGGCCGAACCAGAAATCCAGGTTCAGGGCGACAACGAACTCCTGATCCAGATGCCGGGGGTGAGCAACCCCGAGCAGGTGATGGACCTGATTCAAGGAGAAGCGTTTCTCGAGTTCCGCCTGGTTGACGACAACGAAGAACGTCTGGCCAAGGCGCTGGAGACCGGCCAGGCCCCGCCCGGGTTCGAGCTGAAAAGCTATGAAACGACGGGAAAGAACAAGCAGACCCGGGTCGAAAAGCTCCTGGTCCGGGAAAAGCCGGAACTGACCGGGGAAACCCTGACTGCGGCCTGGCTCGGCTTCCTCCCCACCAGCCGGGAACCGATCGTCCATTTCAAGTTCGACAAAAAGGGAGCGAGGATATTTTCGCGCGTCACCCAGCAGTATAACGCCGAAGACAACCCCCCCGGTCGCCGGCTGGCCATTCTCCTGGACGGCAAGGTGCTTTCGGCTCCCCTGATCCGGACCCATATCCCGCACGGGGAAGGGTACGTCGAAGGGCACTTCAACGTGGACGAGGCCCGGTTGCTTTCCAGCCAGCTTTCGGCCGGAGCCTATCCGGCCCCGCTCATGGTCAAGGAACAACGGACCGTCGGGCCCTCCCTGGGAGAGGATTCGATCCGGAAAGGTATCAAGGCCGCCGTGGCCGGGTTGATCGTGGTCGTACTCTTCATGGCCGCCTATTACCTCCTGGCCGGGCTGGTGGCGGATTTCGCCCTCTGCCTCAACATCGTTCTCATCGTGGGCGCGCTCAGCCTACTTCCGTCCCTGTTCGGGGTGAAAGCGACGCTGACCCTTCCCGGTATCGCCGGAATCATTCTCACCATCGGGATGGCGGTCGACGCCAACGTCCTCATCTTCGAGCGCATCCGTGAGGAACAGGACGAAGGCAAGGGGATCAAGCAGGCCATCGCCAACGGGTATCAGAAAGCGTTCGTCACCATCCTCGACGCCAATCTGACCACGATCATCGCCGCCCTGGTGCTTCTCAACCCGTTCGGATTCGCCTTCCTCCCCACCGCCGGCCCGATCAAGGGCTTCGCCTTGACCCTGACCATCGGCATCATCACCAGCATGTTCACCGCCCTGGTCGTTACTAGGACCGTATTCGACCTGCTCTGCCTGAGCCGCGGATTCACCGGGCTGACCATGCTGCGCTTTCTCAGCCATCCCAATATCGACTTCATCGGCAAACGCAAGTTCGCCTTCGCCGTTTCCGGAAGCCTGATCGTCCTCTCCGTCGCCGCCTTCATCTACAACGGGGAAAAGAACTTCGGCATCGATTTCAGCGGGGGTATTTTGATCCAGCGGCAATTTACGAGGCCCGTGGACGCAGGCGAAATCCGCACCATCCTTTCCGGTATCGATTTGGGCGATGCCTCGGTTCAGAGTTTCGACGAGGGCCGCGGGGTGATCATCCGGGCTTCGGTCGAGGACCCCGAGATCGTCGACGCCGCCATCAAGAAGGCCTTGGAGGATTCCATCGACGCCGGCCTGTACGAGCAGCGTACCGAAATGGTGGGGCCCAAGGTCGGGCACCGGCTGCGGACCCAGGCGGTGGGCGCGGTGGTTCTGGCGCTGGGCGCGATCATGGCCTACATCTGGTTCCGGTTCAAGGAATTCAAATTCGCCCTGGGGGCGGTCCTGGCGCTGGCCCACGACGTCATCATTACGGTAGGTCTGCTGGCCGGCCTCTTCGTTTTCCCCATCCGGGAGTTCAGCGTTCCGCTGATCGCGGCGCTTTTGACCATCGTCGGTTATTCGCTCAACGATACCATCGTGGTCTTCGTCCGGATCCGGGAGAACATGAAGGCGATGCGGGGCCAGCCCCTGGCTCAGATCATCAATCGCAGCATCAACGAGACTCTTTCCCGGACCATCCTCACCTCGGTGACGACCTTTATCGTGGTCGTCTTCCTCTTCCTCTTCGGCGGCGCGGTCATCAACGACTTCGCGTTCGCCCTGATGGTCGGAGTGGTGGTGGGGACGTATTCCTCGATCTTTATCGCCAGCCCCTTCCTGCTTTTCTGGCATGAAAAACGGAATCAGGGCTGAAGGCAGGCCGGGAACGGATTCGGCGAGGGATCCCGGGAAGGCGGGGGATCAGGGTTTGACGATCTTGCCCGCCTTAATGCACTTGGCGCAGACCCGGACGGTCTGAACCCGGCCGTCGACCACGGCGCGCACTTTCTGGAGGTTGGGGTAGAACGTGCGTTTGCTGACGCCGGTGATGTTTTTCCCCACGCCGCCCTTCTTTTTCGCCATACCCCTTCGGGTAATCGACCGCCCCGCATGGGGGCCCTTCCCGCATACAGCACAAATCTTAGACATCGTTCGGCTCCGAATTTCAGTGGAAGTTGTTACGCAAAGCGCTACCTTGTACCATAAGCGAAAATGCCGCAACAAGGGAAAAAAGACGTTTCGTCCCGGGCAAATTCCCTCCTGAACGGCCCCGTCGACGGGCTGGATGGGATCGGCCCCGCCCGGGCCCGAAGCCTGGGCCGGGCCGGTATCCGGACCCCGCGCGATCTGCTCGAGTATCTCCCCCGGGCCTATCTGGACCGGCGCTGGAGGACGCCGATCGCTGAGTTGCGGGAGGGGATGGAGGCGGTGGTGGAAGGCCGGGTCGGGCAACTGCGCAGCGGTCCTCCCCGGGGCCGGCGCCGCCCGGTTCGGATCATGCTCGAGGACGAAAGCGGCACGCTCCCCTGTGTTTGGTTCAACCAGCCCTATCTTTCCGGAATGCTGCGGACGGCGGAAACGCTGGTCTGCGCGGGTAAGGTCGGCCGTTACGGGCGGTTGCAACTGGTGAACCCGGATATCTGTCTTCCCGGCGCCCTCCGGGAGGAAGGCATTTTGCCGGTTTATCCGGCGTTGGACGGAGTGCCTCCGAAAATACTGCGTCGTTCGGTCCGCGCGGCGCTGGAACTGCTGGAGGGGGACGACGATCTCCCCGCCGATCTGCGGCGGCGCTGGGCGGTTCCCCCCCGCCCGGAAGCCTGGAAGAACCTGCATTTCCCCTCCACCTGGGAGGCGCTGGAGGCCGCGCGGCGCCGGCTGATTCTCGAGGAATTCCTGCTTCTGCAGCTGGCGCTGCTTGGGATGCGCCGTGAACGCCGCCGCCGCGAACGCGCCTGTCGCCACGATCCCGGACGCTGGGTCGAGGTGGAAGCGTTCCTGGAGGATTGTGCCCTCGTCCCCACCCGGGCCCAGAACCGCGCGTTCGGGGAAATAGCGGCGGACATGGCGGGGGAGGCTCCGATGAGCCGGCTGCTTATGGGCGACGTCGGGTCGGGGAAAACGCTGATAGCCGCCGCGGCCCTGCTGTTCAGCGTGGTTTGCGGCGCCCAGGGCGCGGTGATGGCCCCGACCGAAGTCCTGGCGCGCCAACTCCAAAGCCGGATCCGGAGCCTGTTCGCCTCCCGCGGGGTTTCGGTCGAATACCTCGGCGCTTCGCTTTCAACGGCTGACCGGCGCCGTCTCGAGCTGGGGTTGGCGTCGGGCGCCGTCGATGTCGTGGTGGGAACCCAGGCGCTGTTAAGCCGCACAATCGACTTTCGGAGGCTGGGGTTGGTGGTGATCGACGAACAACAGCGTTTCGGGGTCAGGCAGAAGACTACGTTCGCTTCCCGGACCGGCTCTCCCCATGTCCTGGTGATGACCGCGACCCCCATCCCCCGGACGGTGGCCTACCTCGTCTACGGGGACCTCGATCTCTCGGTCCTCGACCAGCTCCCCCCGGGGCGTCCGGGGATCAAGACCTGGTGGATCGGCCCCGACAAGCTCGGCGGAGCCTATGCGTTCATCCGCACTCAGGTCGAAGCGGGGCGCCAGGCTTTTGTCGTCTATCCCCGGCTGGATGAAACCGGGAACGGCGAGGCCGGCGCCCGGGGCAACTACGAAGCCCTCCGCCGGGGCCCTTTCGCCGGTTTGCGGGTGGGCCTGATCCACGGCCGTTTGAGCGGGGAGGAAAAAGAAGATGTCCGCCGGGACTTCGCCTCTGGAAGTCTCGACGTTCTGGTCGCCACCACCGTGGTCGAACTGGGGCTCGACGTTCCCAACGCCTCCGTCATGCTGGTCGAGGGAGCGGAGCGGTTCGGCCTGGCCCAGCTGCATCAGCTCCGCGGGCGCGTGGGGCGGGGAGCTCATCCCGGTTACTGCATTCTTCAAGGCAATCCCCGGACCCCGGACGCGCGGGCCCGCCTGGAGACGGTGCGGGATATCGACGACGGTTTCATCATCGCCCGCAGGGACTTGGAAATACGGGGGCCGGGGGAGTTTTTCGGGATCCGGCAGCATGGTCTTCCCGAACTCCGTTTCGGAGACATCCTGGCCGATTACCGGTTACTGGAGACGGCTCGGAACGAAGCCCGCGCTCTCCTGGAAACCGATCCCGAACTTTCTCTGGCAGAACACCGCCCCCTGGGGCGGATGCTGGCTCGGAGGTTTCCCGCCGCCGGCGCGGAGGAAGGGATATGAAACGGACCCGACCGGAGGGAAAGGGGCTGAAGGATGATTAGAATCATCGCCGGAGAGTTCAAGGGGCGCCCCCTGGTTACCCCGCCGGGAAGCCGTTCCCGGCCCACGGGGTCGCGTGCCCGGGAAGGGATGTTCGACCTGTTGGGGGACCTGGTGGAAGGGGCGCGGGTTCTCGATCTTTACGCCGGGAGCGGCGCCCTGGGCCTGGAGGCCCTCAGCCGAGGCTCTTCCCGGGCCCTGTTCGTCGATTCCTGGAAGGAAGCCGCCGGAGCTATCCGGGAGAACATCGACCGGCTGGGGCTGGCGTCCCGAGCCGCCGTCCGCCGCGGGGAAGTGGTTTCCCTGTTGCGGGCGAAACGGTCTTCGGTCCCTCCGTTCGACCTGATTTTCGCCGATCCTCCCTACCGGTTCCACGAACCCGGAGGCGAGGGGGAAAAGCTGTTGGAGCTGCTCGACGGCTGTGTTATGGTCGCTCCGGAAGCGGTAGCCGTCGTCGAATATCCCCGGAAGTTGGAACTTTCCGCGACGCCGAATGGTTGGCGCGAAGCGGTCCGCCGTCGCTACGGGGCGGAAGGGGTGGTAATCTACCGCAGGATCCCCCGTTCGGGGGGAGGAGTCGCCTGATGGAAGCAACGGCCGTGTACGCCGGCAGTTTCGATCCCGTGACCTTCGGCCATCTCGACCTGATCGAAAGGGCCGTGCGCATTTTTCCCAGGCTGATCGTGGCCGTAGCCCGCAATCTGGAGAAAACTCCCTTTTTCGATCTCGAAACCCGCTTGACTCTCTTGCGCGAAACCACCCGGAAATTTCCGGGGGTCGAGGTCGACAGTTTTTCCGGTCTCCTGGTCGATTATGTCCGTTCCCGGGGAGCCGAGGTGATGATCCGGGGGTTGCGAGCGGTTTCGGACTTCGAATATGAATTCCAGATGGCCTTGACCAACCGCAAGATGGTCCCGTCGCTGGAAACTATTTTTTTAATGCCGGCCGAGCCTTTCACCTATCTCAGTTCCAGCATGACCCGCGAAGTCGCCGTTCTCGGCGGGGATATCTCGGCCTTCGTTCCCGCGGTGGTTGCGGCCGCGTTTCGGGAAAAAATCGGGGGGTCCCGGTGACGGGTGCGAAAACCGGGCTGTCGTTCCCGGTTTGGGAAATCGGCACCGAAGGGATCGTCACCCGGGGCGCGGCGGACCCGGAATTGCTCGGCGAACTCGACCCCGGAACGGCGGTCGCTTCTCCGATCGAGTATGACTTCGCACTCACCCGGGCGGGAAAGATGGTGTTGGCGCGGGGGAAGGTTGCGGTTCGGTCGCGTTTTCAATGTTCCCGCTGCCTGAAAGAGTACGAGTCCGACGTCGTCGAACCCGAGGTTTTCGCGGAATTCACCGTGACTTCCCCCGAGCAGATTATCGACTTGACCGGGATCGTACGCGAATATACTATCCTGGCTTTCCCGGTTAAACCTCTCTGCTCGGAAGAATGCCGGGGGCTATGCCCGAGCTGCGGCCGCAACCTCAACCTGGGGCCGTGCGGATGCTCGGGGCGGGTCCCGGATTCTCCCTTTGCCGTCCTGGAGTAGCGGCGGCGGCCGGGAGCGAACAGAGATAAACGAAGGAAGGTACGCCGATGGCCGTTCCGAAAAGAAGAACCTCTAAAAGCAAAAAGCGGATGCGGCGCAGCCCCGTAATGCCTGCGACTCCCAGCATTTCGGAGTGCCCCCATTGCCGTTCTCCGAAGGAATCCCACCGGGTTTGTCCCCACTGCGGATATTACAAAGGAAAGATCGTCGTTCAGATCGAAGAGGCCTGATTCGTGAAAATAGCCCTTGACGCCATGGGGTCCGAAGGGGCTCCGGACGTCGAGGTCTTGGGCGCGCTGGAAGCGGCCCGCACGGTTGCCGCCGGCCATGAAATTCTTTTGGTCGGGGACCGCGTTCGGATCGAGCGGGCCCTGGATCTTCGGCGGCCCCTCCCCCCGAACCTGGAGATCGTTCACGCCTCCGAAGTCATCGGAATGGCCGATCCCCCCCTGCAGGGGCTGAGAAGAAAACGGGAGGCCTCGGTGCTCAAGGCCCTGGAACTGGCGTCTTCGGGCGGGGCGGACGCGGTCGTTACCGCCGGGAACACGGGCGCCGCGGCTGCCGGAGCCAGGATGGTGTTGGGAATGCTGCCCGGGGTGGAACGACCGGCCATCTGTACGCTGATGCCGTCGGCTCGCGGTTATTTCGCTCTTCTCGACGCCGGGGCCAACACCGACAGTCGCCCGGCCCATCTTCTCCAATTCGCCCTGATGGGGGCTCGCTATTTTGATTTCGCCTGCGGCCGCGCGCGTCCCCGGGTGGCGTTGTTGAACATCGGCTCCGAATCCGGGAAAGGCAACGAATTGACGAGAGGGGCTCATCAGCTGTTGGCCGCCGCCGATCTCGATTTCATCGGCAATATCGAGGCCAGCAGAATTTTCATGGGAGAAGCCGACGTCGTCGTCGCCGACGGGTTCGTCGGCAACATCCTGCTCAAAGCTTCCGAGGGCGTCGCCGCCGCCATCCAGGGGATGCTGACCGGGGAGCTCCGCGGCAACGTCTTTCGATCGATCGGAGGGTGGCTGCTGCGCCCGGTCTTTAAGAGGCTGGGGAAGCGGATCTCCCCCGAAGAATACGGCGGAGCGCCGTTGCTGGGGGTACGAGGAACCTGTATTATCTGTCATGGAGCTTCCACGCCCCGCGCCATAAGCTGCGCTCTCGGCGCGGCCGTACGATATTCTCGGGAAAAAGTGAATGATAAGATCAGCGCCGCCGTCAGCCAAACGGCAGAGTAGAGGAGGAGTCATGCAGACCGCATCCATCATCGGCACCGGCTTGTTTCTTCCGGAAAAGGTCCTTTCCAACGCCGACCTGGAAAAGATGGTAGATACTTCCGACGAGTGGATCGTGACCCGGACCGGCATCCGCGAACGGAGGATCGCATCCGAAGAAGAAACCGTCTCCTACCTGGCGGAACAGGCCTCCCGCCGGGCGGTGGCGGCGGCCGGGTTGGAACTGTCCGATATCGACTGCATACTCCTGGGAACCTTCACCGCCGACAAACCCCTGCCCGCCGCCGGCTGTCTTCTCCAGGCCCGGCTGGGCTTGAGCCGGATCCCCGCTTTCGACTACTCGGCCGCGTGCACCGCCTTTATCTACGGAGTCGAGATCGCCCGAGGCTTTCTCTCTCTCGGTTGCTACCGGAATATCCTCCTGGTCGCCGCCGAAAAGGTCTCCGCTGTGGTCGATTGGTCCGATCGGAACACCTGTGTCCTTTTCGGAGACGGCGCCGGGGCGGCGGTCATCGCCGCGAACGGTTCCCGGGGCCGGATCGTGGACAACACCATCGGCGCGGACGGATCCCGGGAAGGGCTTCTGGAGATTCCGGCCGGGGGTTCGGCGCGGCCGGTTACCCACGAGGTTCTCGACCAGCGGCTCAACTGCATACACATGGCCGGCCGCGAAACCTTCAAGGTTGCCGTCGCCTCGATGGCGGACGCCTGCCAGCTGCTGTTGGACCGCAACGGCCTCGGCCCCGACGACATCACCTGGCTGGTCCCGCACCAGGCCAACTTGAGAATCATGAAGGCGGTCGCCAAGGGCACGCGGATCCCCGAAGAGCGGGTTTACATCAACGTGGACCGCCTGGGGAACATGTCGGGAGCCACCGTCCCCATCGCCTTGGCGGAGATGGACCGCGACGGGATCCTCAAACCGGGCGACCGGATCATGCTCGTGGCCTTCGGCGGCGGCCTGACCTGGGGAGCGACCCTGATCGAATGGTGAAGGGAAGGGAATGGCCCCGCCGCCGCGAAGAGTGCGGTGCCCCGGGAAAATTCGAAGCACAGACGGGAGGGAGGAGATGGAATTAGAAGGGAAGCGGGCGATAGTGACCGGCGCGGCGCGGGGAATCGGGCGCGCCATCGCCTTGGCGTTGGCGGACGCCGGCGCCGACGTGGCGGTTATGGACCTCAAGGACTCCGACTGCTCCGGAGTTGTCGCCGAAATCAAGGAAAAAGGCAGACAAGCCGCCGCTTTCGGTGTCAATGTCGCCGAACCTTCCAGCGTCGTCGCCGGGGTCAACAAAGTCCTTGACCTCTGGGGGGCCGTGGATATAGTGGTCAACAACGCCGGGATCACCCGGGATTCGCTTCTGGTACGGATGAGCGACGATGACTGGGAAGCGGTTCTCGACGTTAATTTAAAAGGCACCTTCAATGTCTGTCGCGCCGTCGCCCGGCCGATGATGAAACAGCGTTCCGGAGTCATCGTCAACATCGCGTCGATTGTGGGTCTGATGGGAAACGCCGGACAGGCAAATTACTCCGCATCCAAAGGCGGGGTTGTCGCATTGACCAAGTCTCTGGCCCGGGAAATGGCCCCCCGGTCGGTCCGGGTCAATGCCGTCGCTCCCGGCTTTATCGAGACCGCCATGACCGATAAAATCCCCCAGGAAATAAGGGAAAAGATGGTCGCCGGGATCCCCCTGGGGAGAATGGGCGTTCCGGGGGACGTGGCCTCGGCCGTGGTTTTCCTGGCGTCGCCCGCGGCCGCCTATATCACCGGCCATGTGCTGGTGGTTGACGGGGGAATGTATATATAGTATTAGTCGTCCAACCTGTAATCCGGCCTGTCTGCCGGGAAAACGGAGGAGAGAAGATGGAGAACATCGAACAGCAGGTAAGGGAAGTTATCGTGGAGCAGTTGGGAGTGAACCCCGATGAGGTTACTCCGGAAGCTTCTTTTATTGAAGACCTCGGCGCCGATTCGCTCGACACCGTCGAGCTGGTGATGGCGCTCGAGGAGAAGTTCGAGATCGACGTTCCCGATGAGGATGCCGAAAAGCTGACCACGGTCGGGGCCGCCATCAAGTATATCGAAGAGCACGCCAACGGCTGATTCCAGAACGGATCGACCATCGGCAGCCGATACGAACTGTCCTTCCCCCGGGTCTCCGGGGGAAGGACAAAGGTCTTATTCAGGGGGTGTGTTCATGTCCGGCAGGAGAGTGGTAGTAACCGGTATCGGGGCGGTGACCCCGGTCGGCCATACCGTTCCGGCGGTTTGGGATTCTCTGGTCAACGGGAAGAGTGGCCTGAGCAAAATCGAAGCGTTCGACGTCTCTTCCTTTCCCACCCAGATCGCGGGCGTCGTGAAGGACCTGGAGATCGACCAGGTTCTCGACCGCAAACAAGCCAAGCGGATGGACCGGTTCTGTCAATTGGGCATGGTGGCGGCGATGCAGGCGGTGGAGGATGCCGGGTTGGAGATGGCCTCGGTGGACCCCAATCGGGTCGGGGTGTACGCCAGTTCCGGCATCGGCGGTCTGGCCACGATAGAAGCCCAGCACCAGCTCCTGCTCGAGCGCGGTCCGGGGCGGATATCCCCGCTTCTGGTCCCGATGATGATCATCAATCTTCTTCCCGGCAACATCGCCATGCATTTCGGGATGAAAGGTCCCAACCTTTCCGTGGTCACCGCCTGCGCCACCGGCAACCATAACCTGGGAGAAGCCCTGCTGGCGATCCGCCACGGCATGGCCGATGTCGTGGTTTCCGGCGGCGCGGAAGCTCCGATTACCCCCTTGGGGCTGGCGGGGTTCTGTTCGATGAAGGCCATGTCCTGCCGCAACGACGACCCCGCCGGGTCGTCGAGGCCGTTCGACGCCGAACGTGACGGGTTCGTCATGTCCGAAGGCGCGGCCATGCTGGTCCTGGAAGAGCTGGAGCACGCCCGCGCCCGGGGCGCCCGAATTTACGGGGAACTGGCCGGATACGGCGCCACTTCCGACGCCTACCACCTCACCGCTCCCGCTCCGGACGGAGAAGGAGCTGCCCGGAGTATGGCCAATGCCATGGCCGATGCCGGCGTCTCCGCCGCCGACGTCGACTACATCAACGCGCACGGCACCTCGACTCCTCTCAACGACAAGTACGAAACCATGGCGATCAAAACCGTCTTCGGCGCGGGCGCTTCCCGCCTGCCCGTCAGTTCGACCAAGTCGGTATCCGGGCACCTGCTGGGCGCCGCCGGGGCGTTCGAGGCGATCGCCTGCCTGTTGGCTATGAAAGAGGGCGCTATTCCTCCCACCATCAATTACGAGCACCCCGATCCCGAATGCGATCTCGATTACGTCCCCAACCAGGCCCGGGAAGGGAAGATAGCCGTCGCCATGAGCAATTCTTTCGGCTTCGGAGGCCACAACTCGACACTGATTCTCAAGGCATTTTAACCCGGATCCGCTCTGACCCCGATCGCTTCGAGGGAACCCCGAAGAAGGGTGCGAGGCGATCGGGGTTTCAGTTGCGGCAGGGAAGGGGGCAGCGATGGATTATTTTCTTACGGAAGAACAGCAGATGATCAAGGATCTCGCCCGGCAGGTGGCCGAGGAGCGGCTCAAGCCTCTTCGGGCGGAGATGGATGAAAAAGGCGAGTTTTCCTGGGACGTGATCAAGGCGTACCGGGAATCCGATCTTTTCGGGATCTATATCCCCGAGGAATACGGCGGTCTCGGCGGCGGGGTCTTGGAACTGAGCCTGGCGGTGGAAGAACTCAGTCGCGTCTGCGGCGGTCTCTCCCTGGGTCTGGCCGCCACCGCTCTGGGGACGTTTCCCCTCCTTTTGTTCGGGAGCAAGGAGCAGAAGGAGCAGTACCTGCCCGCGCTCGCCTCCGGCGAAAAATTGGCGGCGTTCGCCCTCACCGAACCCGAATCGGGGAGCGACGCCGGCGCCACCCGAACCACCGCGGTCGCGGACGGCGACGAATACGTCATCAACGGGACCAAGTGCTTCATAACCAACGGCGGAGTGGCCGATATTTTTACCGTCATCGCCATAACCGACCGCGCCAAGGGCAGCCGCGGCGCCAGCGCCTTCATCGTCGAGAAAGGGACTCCCGGCTTCTCGGTGGGGAAAGACGAGAATAAGATGGGCATCCGCGGTTCTTCGACGACGGAGCTGATTTTCGAAGACTGCCGCGTCCCCAAACGCAACCTGCTGGGGCGGGCGGGGATGGGTTTCATCGTCGCCATGAAGACGCTCGATCAGTCCCGGCCCGGAGTCGCGGCTCAAGCCCTGGGGATCGCCGCCGGCGCCTTGGATGAGGCGGTCGAATACGCCCGCCAGCGCCAGCAATTCGACAAACCGATCATAGCTTTTCAGGGCCTGCAGTGGATACTGGCCGATATGGCGACCCAGGTGGAAGCGGCCCGGGCCCTGGTCTACAGCGTGGCGAAGGCGATCGACGCCGGCGACAAGGACATTTCCAAGGTCTCGGCCATGGCCAAGCTCTTCGCTTCCGACACCGCCATGAAGGTCACGACCGACGCGGTTCAGGTGCTGGGGGGCTACGGCTACATGAAGGAATATCCCGCCGAAAAAATGATGCGCGACGCCAAGATCACCCAGATTTACGAAGGCACCAACCAGATTCAGCGCAACGTCATCGCCGCCCAATTGATCAAAGAGAGCGCCAGCCGCAAGTAGAGAACGGGTCAATGAACATCGTCGTCTGCATCAAACAGGTACCGGACACCACCGAAGTCCGGATCAACCCCGAAACCAACACCCTGATCAGGGAAGGGGTGGAGAGCATCATCAACCCCTTCGACCTCTACGCCCTGGAGGAAGGAGTCAGGCTGAAGGAACGCTTCGGGGGAAAAGTCACCGTGATCAGCATGGGTCCGCCCCAGGCCGAAGCCGCCCTGCGGGAAACGCTGGCGTTGGGGGCGGACGAAGCGGTTCTCCTCTGCGACCGGGCTTTCGCCGGCTCCGATACCTGGGCCACGGGGTATACCCTGGCCCGGGGGATACGGAAACTGGGGGATGTCGACTGCATCATCTGCGGCAAGCAGGCGATCGACGGAGACACCGCCCAGGTCGGCCCCCAGATCGCGGCCTGTTTGGATATCCCCCAGGTCACCTATGTCCGCCGGGTCGAGGAGGTTTCCGAAGGCCGGATCCGGGTGCAGAGGATGACCGAGGAGGGATATGAGGTGGTAGAGGGCGATATCCCGATACTGCTCACGGTGGTTAAAGAGATCAACGAACCGCGGCTGCCGTCCCTGAAGGGGAAGTTGAAGGCGAAGAAACAGGAAATTCCGCATTGGACGGCCGAAGATATCGCCGCGCTGCCGGAGCGGATCGGGTTGGATGGGAGCCCGACCCGGGTGGTAAGGATCTTTTCTCCCCCTCCCCGCGGCGCCGGCAGGTTGTTCACCGGCGATGCCGCCGAAGCCGTCTCCGGCTTGGTCGAAGAGCTGGAGAAGGCGGGGGTGATCTGAAAGGAGCATGGAATGAGCCTGCTGATAGATAAAGATACCTGTATCGGCTGCGGCAAGTGCGTCGGCGCCTGCCCCTTCGGCGCCCTGTCGATGGCGGACCGTCTGGCGGTGGTCGACGAAGACGCCTGCACGCTCTGCGGCGCCTGCATCGAGGTCTGCCCGGTAAAGGCGCTCGCTCTTCCGGAGCGCGGGGCTCCCCGGCGGGATCTGGGCGATTACCGCGGGGTGTGGATCGTGGCCGAACAGAAGGGGGGGAAGGTTCAGTCCGTGACGTTCGAGCTTCTGGGCGCGGGCATGCGTCTGGCCCAAGCTCGGGGAGTCGATCTGGCCGCGGTTCTTATCGGCAGCGATCTGGAGACGGCGGCCGCGGAATTGATCTCCCGGGGAGCGGGAAGAGTCTACCTGGTCGAAGATCCCTCGCTGGAGCGTTTCGTCGACGAGGCGTATGCCCGGATCATCTGCCGATTGATCCGGGAGCACCGCCCGGAGATCGTTTTAACCGGCGCGACCGCCATCGGCCGCGCTTTGATCCCCCGGGTGGCCGCCGAGGTCGGGACCGGGCTGACGGCCGATTGCACCGGTTTGGAAATAGACCCCGAATCCGGCAATCTTCTCCAGACCCGCCCGGCTTTCGGGGGCAATATCATGGCCACCATTCTCTGCGAGGACTACCGGCCCCAGATGGCGACCGTCCGTCATAAAGTCATGAAGGAAGCCGAAGCGGACCCCGGACGTTCCGGCGAAATCGTCAGGGTTATGCCGCAGGAGGGGGAAACCTCCGCCCGCACCTCGGTCCTGGAAGTGGTGGAGGAGTTCGAAACCGCGGTCAACATCGCCGAAGCCGATATCATCGTTTCGGGGGGGAGGGGCCTGAAAGGGCCCGAAAACTTCGGAATGCTCAGGGAACTGGCCGATCTTCTGGGCGGCGCCGTGGGCGCCTCCCGGTCGGCCGTCGACGCCGAGTGGATTTCGTACGCGCATCAGGTGGGCCAGACCGGGAAAACCGTCCAGGCCAAGGTTTACATCGCCTGCGGGATTTCGGGAGCGATCCAGCACCTGGTGGGCATGCAGTCCTCGGACACGATCGTGGCCATCAACAAGGATCCGCACGCTCCTATCTTCCAGGTCGCCGACTTCGGAATCGTGGGAGATCTTTTCGAGGTCGTTCCCGCCCTGATCCGGGCGCTCAAGAGCCGCCGCAACGGCTGATTTTTCTTGTTCGATTCCGGGGGCGATGGTATAAACCATGCCTATTTATGGGGTAAGGTTTCAATCGTCAACCTGTAAGCAGGAACAGAAAAACATGTACATTCTCGGAATTTCGGCCTACTACCACGATTCCGCCGCCGCTTTGATTCAGGACGGGAAGATCGTCGCCGCGGCCCAGGAGGAGCGGTTCACCCGCAAGAAACAGGATTTTAATTTTCCCCGCAACGCCATCGAATACTGCCTGAAGCAGGCGGGAATTTCCATCAACGACCTTTCTTACGTAGCCTTTTACGACAAACCCCTGCTCAAATTCGAAAGGATCCTCGACACGTACATGGCTTTTGCTCCCCGGGGCTTCAAGTCGTTTTATCAGGCGATTCCGCTCTGGCTGAAGCAGAAACTCCACATCAAGGATACCCTCCACCAGGAACTCGACTATGGCGGTAAGATACTCTTCCCCGAACACCACGAATCCCATGGCGCCGCCTGTTTTTATCCTTCCCCCTTCCGCGAAGCCGCTTTTCTCACCATCGACGGAGTGGGGGAATGGGCGACCACCAGTTTCGGGGTGGGCAAGGACAACCGCCTGACCCTGATGGCGGAGATCGATTTCCCCCACTCCCTGGGGCTGCTCTATGCCGCGTTTACCTACTACTGCGGTTTCAAGGTCAATTCCGGCGAGTACAAGCTGATGGGGCTGGCCCCCTACGGTCGTCCGCGGTTCGCACCCTTGATCAAGGAGAAGATGGTCGACATCAAACCGGACGGCTCGTTCCGGCTTAACCTCGATTATTTCGATTACATGGTCGGCAACCGGATGACCAACGCCGCCTTTCACGATCTTTTCGGCGCTCCTCCCCGGCGGTCCGAGGATTATATCGATCAGCACTACATGGACTGCGCGGCCTCGATCCAGGAAGTCACCGAAGAAATCATGCTGAAGATGGTCAAAAACATCCACGAGCGTACCGGAATGGATAATCTCTGCATGGCCGGCGGCGTGGCTTTGAACTGCACCGCCAACGGCCGGATTCTCCGGGAAGGCCCCTTCAAGGACATCTGGATTCAACCCGCGGCGGGCGATGCCGGCGGGGCTTTGGGAGCCGCTCTGCTGGTCTGGTATCAATACCTGGGGAACGAACGCAAGGTCGTCGAGGGCAGGGACTTCCAGCAGGGCTCCTATCTAGGGCCCGAGTTCGGCCCGGACGAGGTCAAGAGCTACCTGGACGGGATCAACGCCGACTACGAATACGTTCCCACCGAGGAAATCCCCGAAAAGATAGCGGACCTGATCGCCCAGCAGAACGTCATCGGCTGGTTTCAGGGGCGCATGGAGTTCGGTCCCCGGGCTCTGGGCGCCCGGAGCATTCTCGGAGACGCCCGTTCCGGAGAGATGCAGTCGATCATGAATCTGAAGATCAAGTTCCGGGAGTCATTCCGTCCGTTCGCCCCGGCGGTTCTCCGCGAGAAGGTCGCCGAGTACTTCGAGACCGATTACGCCAGTCCCTATATGCTTCTGATCACCGATGTCAGGGAAGAACGGCGTTTGCCCATGCCGACCGAAGCCGAGGCCGAGCAGAAACTGGAAGAGGAAAAAGCCGTCCTGCGCAAGGAAATCGTGGACCTCAAGGAGGTCAACCGGCATAAAGAGGCGGCCAAGGTGGAGCGTCTCCTGGAAAACACGGACTACCTGAAATTCCGGAATATCATCCACCATCCCCGTTCCGACGTTCCCGCCATCACTCACGTCAATTATTCCGCCCGGCTGCAGACGGTCGACCGCGACGGAGGCAATCCGCTGTATTACGATATGATCAAAACATTCGACGAGAAATACGGCTGCCCCGTAATCGTCAATACCTCGTTCAATGTCCGGGGAGAGCCGATCGTCTGCACCCCGGAAGAAGCCTTCCGCTGCTTCATGCGGACGAAGATGGACTACCTGCTGCTGGGCAACTACCTGCTCGACAAGCGGCAGCAGAAGGAATGGAAAGAAGAATTCGACTGGATGAAGGAGTTTACCCTTGATTGATTTCGATTTTTCCAAGGAGATAAAGGACATCCGGCTTTTTTCCCGAACGGTTCCGGCGGCGCTGGTCCTGCTGGGCACGTTGTTGTGGATTTTCAAGCTGGATTTCTGGCCGACCGTTTTCTGGATCTACCTGGCCGCGGTCGCGGTGTTCCTCTGGGGGCTGATCCACCCCGAATCCTTGAAACCCGTCTACTGCGCCTGGAGCTACTTCACCAGGTGCATCGCCTTCATCATCACCTCCCTGATCCTGGCCGTCGTCTTCTACATCGGATTCACCGGGGTGGGTCTCCTGCGCAAGGCCTTCGGGAAAGACCCCATGCACCGTAAATACGATCCCGCCGCGTCTTCCTACTGGATTCAGCGGGCCGGCGCGGACGCCGAATTCGAACCCGCTCGTTACGAAAAGCAGTTTTAATACTTCAAACCAACGGAACGGCTCATGAAAGTGTCTCTGCTCAAAGAATTTTGGGATTTCATGATGGAGCGGAAGAAATGGTGGCTTCTGCCGATCATCATCATGCTCCTGCTACTGGGAATCCTGGTTCTCGCCACCACCAATCCGGTGGTTTCCCCCTTCATCTACACGCTCTTTTAAGACCGGGAAATGCTCTTCTGGTGGATATCCGGCCTGCTCCTTTTCCTATTGGGCGCGCTGGTGATCCTGACCTCCAATCCGGCCGTGTCGCCGTTCATCTACACCCTGTTCTAGGCCGGTGAACTCCGGCACGCAGATGAAGACGGCCCGCCCGCATCCCGCCGCCCCGCGGCGGCGGAGGATGCGCCCATGTATCTGAAGAAGATCGAGTTCAACGGATTCAAGTCGTTCGCCGAAAAGACCGAACTCGTAATCCCTCCCGGCGTTACCGCCATCGTCGGACCCAACGGCTGCGGCAAGACCAACGTCGTCGATGCCATCAGCTGGGTTTTGGGGGAACAGAGCGCCAAGCAACTGCGCGGCTATAAGATGGAGGACGTCATCTTTAACGGCACCACCGCCCGGCAGGCGGTGGGAATGGCCGAAGTATCGCTGACGTTCGACAACGCCGACGGGACTCTTCCTCTCGATTTTTCCGAGGTGACGCTGACCCGCCGCGTCTTCAGATCGGGGGAGGGACAGTATTTCATCAACCGCAAGCCCTGCCGTCTGCGCGATATCAACGAGCTGGTGCTGGGGACCGGCCTGGGCAACCGGTCGTACAGCCTGGTCGGCCAAGGCCGGATCGACCAGGTGCTGCGTTCCCGTCCGGAAGAACGGAGATTCCTCCTGGAAGAAGCCGCCGGGATCAGCAAGTACCGTAAAAAGCGAGAAGAGGCTCTGCGCAAACTCGAACACACCCAGAACAACCTGCTGCGGATCGACGACATCATCCGGGAAGTCAAACGTCAGCTGGCGGTGGCGGAACGGCAGACCCGCCAGGCCGAACAGTACCGGAAACACCGGGAACGGCTCCGGGAGCTGGAGATCGCGCTCGGTCTGCTCAAGTTGGAGGAAATCCGGCGGGTGGAGCAGGAGTCCGGGGCCGAGCGGGAAGGCCTGGAATCCTCCTACCGCGGACTTCAGGACCGGGCGACCGAACTCGAAGAAAAATTGAGCCGGCTGCGCCGGGATCTGAAGAAGGAGGAGGACGCGTTTCACCAGGCTCGATCCGCCCAGATAACCGGCCGCGCCGAAATCGACAAAGCCGGCCATCGCCGGGAGCTGAACCGGCGTCAGATCGGAGATATCCAGAACCACGTCCAGCGCCTGATCGGGGAAAAGGAGAAGACGGCGCGGGATCTGGAAGAGGGGAGGAAAACCGCGGTCGCTCTCGAGGGCGAACTGGGAAAACTCGCCGCCGCCAACCGGGAGCAGGAGGCGGAGCTGGAACGGCGCGAAGCCGAACTGCGGGGCCTGGTCGGGCGTTTGGACGAAGCTCAGCGCCAGGCGGCCGACTATCGGAACCGCCTCCTGGAAAATTCCCGCGCCGAAGCGCGGTTGAACAACGAATACGCCGGGGTCGAGGCCGGGAGCAAGGAGCTGGTTCTGAGGAAGCGCCGCCTGGCCGTGCAGATCGAGCGCCTGGAAGAAGCGGGGAAGGAACAGGAGGAGGAACAGGTCTCGGCGTCGGAGGTCATCGAGGAACGGGAAGCCGAAATGCGCCGGCTGAAGGAAGAACTGAAGACCGCATCGGCGGCAGCGTCTGCCGCCGCCGAAGCGCACCGGGCGGCCGTCGCGCGCCGCGACGAGCAGGTATTGGCCTTGAAGGTCAAGGAATCCCGGGATCGGCTGCTGCGCGATTCCGAGACTTTCCCGGGGGAAGGCGCGGACGGGATCAAGTGCCTGCTCGACGCCGGCGAAGATCGTTTCCCGTCCCGTGCCGGGATCGTCGGTCTCCTTGCCGACTTTATCGAGGTCGATTCCGGTTTTGAAGCGCTGCTGGAGGCTTTGTTGGGAGATAAGGAAAGGGCGCTGGTGGTCGAGGATCGGGCCACCGCCGAAGCGGCCGCGACGCTCCTGCGCGACGCCCAAGCCGGCCGGACCGTTCTCCTGGTCCGCTCCCGGCTGGAGCCACGGGAGCCGGCTTCGGCCGAGATCTACCGGCACATACGTTTCTCCGGCCCCATGAAGGGGTTGGAAACGGCCGTGCTGGGCGTGCCCGACCCGTCCGCCGGCGCCGCCGGTTTCAGGGTGATCGCCCCCGGTACGGTGGAGCGTTCCGACGGTTCCGTAATCTGGGCGGGGACGGCGTCATCTTCCGGCCGAATATATTCCCGTTCCCGGATGCTCGAGGAACTGTCTGCGGAGATCGCGGCGGCGACCGGCGCACTCGAGCAGGCGGAGCTGGAGCGCTCCGCCGCCGAGCGGGATCGGGAGGAGAAAGACGCCTTTCTGCGCGACCTGTCGATTCGGCTTCGCGACGGGGAACTGGCCCAGGCCATAGCGAGCAGGGAATCGGACCGATTGAAAAAGGGGCTGGAGCAGGTCCGCCTGGAACTGGCCGGCGCGCGCCGGGAGGTGGAGGAGATCGAATCCGACCTGGTCCGTCTGAGCGGGCGAAAGAACGAGTTGGAGGCGAAGCTGACCAAGGATCCTGTCCGCAGCGAGGACGGGGCCCGCGGGCTGAAGGATGCGGAAGCGGCTTCCGCCCGGATCGGCTCCGAGGTTCGGGAGGCGGAACGGGGCATTACCGGCTTGAAGATAGCCCTGGCCTCGTCCCGGGAACGGGAAGATTCCCTCTCCACCCGGTTGAAAATGCTCAAGCGGGAGCTGGCCGGCCATGAGGCCGCGCTGACATCCCGGGAAGAGCAGATAACCGCCGGACGGGACCGGGTCTCCGAACTTGAACGGGAAAACGACGAACTGGCCGGGGAGATCGAACTCCGGAGCCGGGAATTGGAGGAGGGAACGGCCGGGATCGAACGCCTGCGCTTGTCGGTGGAGGAATGGGAACGCCGCTGCACAGATGCGGAAAAAGAGTATCAGAACGTCAGGCCGTCCCTGCAGGAAGCTCAGGAGAAAGTCGGCCAGGTCGAGGTCAGGTTGGCGGAAGCGCGTCTGCGCCGGAACAATATCTCCCAGAGAATCAGGGAAGCGTACGGGGTGGAGCTGGAGGCACTGGAAGTACCGGAAGGAGATTTCGATCAGGACGCCATGGCCGGGGAAGCGGAATCGATTAAAGAAAAAATGGCGAAGATGACCAATATCAACTTGGCGGCCCTGGAGGACAAGGAAGTTTTCGACGCCCGTCTCAAGCTGCTCCTGGAACAGAAAGAAGATCTGGAATCGGCCCGGATCCATATCGAGGAAGCTATCCGCAAGATCAACATCACCGCCCGGGAGCGGCTGGCGGCCACGTTCGATATCGTCCGCAATTCCTTCCGGGATATTTTCCGCCAGCTCTTCGAGGGGGGCAAGGCCGACCTGGTTCTGGACAACGAGAAGGACATTCTCGACAGCGGTCTGGAGATCGTGGCCCAACCTCCCGGGAAAAAGCTCCAGCACATCAACCTGCTTTCGGGGGGAGAACGGGCCATGACCACCATCGCCTTCATCTTCGCCCTGTTCAAGGTTCAGCCCAGCCCCTTCTACCTGCTGGACGAGATCGACGCCCCCCTGGACGGGGTGAACATCAGCCGCTTCGTCCACCTGCTCAAAAGCCGGTCCGGGGAAGCCCAGTTCATCATCATCACCCACAACAAGCAGACCATTGCCGAAGCCGACGTTCTCTACGGAATCACCATGGAGGAGTCCGGCGTCTCCAAGGTGGTTTCGGTCAAGTTCAGCCCGGAAAAGACCGAAGCCTGAGCGCCGTCGCGGTTCCGACGAAAGGCCTTGCGTCGCCGCCCCGCACTCTCCTATACTTACAAAATACTTCGGGGCAGGGTGAGCCCGGGAAATCGGGCAATTCCCGACCGGCGGTGAAAGGCCGCGAGTCCCTGCGGGGATTGAGCCGGTGAAATTCCGGCGCCGACGGTAAAGTCCGGATGAGAGAAGGAACGAGGTTTTTTTCCGCCCCGGGGCATAGCTTCGGGGTTTTTTGTCGGATCGGGAAAACGCTGAGGGAAGTCGGGACCGTGCCGGAAGAAAAATTCAATTCCACTGAAGAGATCATCGAGGATTTACGCCGGGGGAAGATGGTCGTCATTACCGACGACGAGCGGCGGGAGAACGAGGGCGACCTGGTCCTGTCCGCCGAGAAGGTTACGGCGGAAGCGGTCAATTTCATGATCACACACGGCAAGGGGCTCGTCTGCGTTCCCATGCTCTCCGAGGATCTGGAACGGTTCGGGTTGCAGCAGATGGTGAGCAATAACCGCGATACCTTCTGCACCGCCTTCACCGTATCCGTCGACGCCCGCCGGGACATCACCACCGGAATCTCCGCTTCCGACCGGGCGAAGACGATCGCGATCCTGGCCGATCCCTCGACCGGTCGGGAAGACATAGTCACTCCCGGCCATGTTTTTCCCCTTAAAGCCCGCGAAGGGGGGGTTCTGGTCCGCGCCGGCCATACCGAAGCTTCGGTCGACCTGGCCCGGCTGAGCGGGCAGCGTCCGGCGGCCGTCATCTGCGAGATCATCAATTCCGACGGGAGCATGGCCCGTCTGCCGCAGCTCAGGGAGTTCTGCCGGGAATTCGATCTCAAGATGGGCTCGATCTCGGACCTCATCGAATACCGCCGCCGCCGGGATCGTCTGGTCTATCCGACCGCGTCCACACGCCTGCCCACGCCGTGGGGGGAATTCGACCTGAAACTGTACCGGTCGACCTTGGACAACCGGGCCCTGTTGGCTTTGGTCATGGGCGATGTCGACGGCAGGGAGAATATCCTGGTAAGAGTCCACTCCAGCTGCCTCACCGGAGATATTTTTCTCTCTCGCCGCTGCGATTGCGGCCAGCAGCTGCATGAAGCCATGAGGCGTATCGCCGAGGAAGGCCGGGGCGTCCTTCTCTATCTGGAGCAGGAGGGCAGAGGAATCGGCCTGGAGAGCAAGATCAAAGCTTACTGCCTGCAGGATCGGGGCCTGGATACGATCGAGGCCAACGAAGAACTGGGGTATGAAGCCGACCTCCGCGAATACGGGCTGGGGGCGCAGGTACTGAAGGATCTGGGGCTTTCGTCGATCCGGCTGCTGACCAACAATCCCCGCAAGGTGGTCGGCCTCAAGGGGTACGGTCTCGATATCGCCGAGACGGTTCCGATCCGGATCGATCCCAACCCCCACAACCGGCGTTATCTGGAAACCAAGAAAAACAGGATGGATCACGTACTTTGAAGGCGGCCGGAATCGACCGATCCGCCGCCGGGGAAAAGCTGGCACCAGGGAGGAATCCATGAAAATTTTTGAAGGCAAGCTGTCGGCGCAGGGGATCCGTATCGGTATCGTCGTCAGCCGTTTCAACGAGATTTTTACCTCGAAACTGTTGGCCGGCGCGCTCGACTGCCTGTCCCGTCACGGCGGAGAAGAGGAAGCGGTGGAGGTTGCCTGGGTCCCGGGGGCATGGGAAATCCCGATGGCCGCGAAAAAGATGGCCGACTCCGAACGTTACGACGCCGTTATCTGTCTGGGGGCGGTGATCAGAGGAGACACTCCTCATTGGGAGTATATCAGCAGCGAAGTAACCAAAGGCGTGGCCCAAGCCGGGCTTCAGAGCGGGGTGCCGGTATGTTATGGGATCATCACCCCCGATACCCTGGAACAGGCGATCGAACGGTCGGGTTCCAAGGCCGGGAATAAAGGTTTCGCCGCGGCTCAGGCCGCCATCGAAATGGTGAACCTCTACCGGGAACTTTCCTGAAGAGCGATGGGTTCTCGGCGACAAGCCCGCGAGCAGGCGCTCCAGATTCTGTACGGCCACGCCGTGAACCCGGGCGAGCTCCGGAAAGCGATCGACGATTATTTCGCATCGGTTCCAAGAGACGAGGAAAGCCGCCGGTATGCGGAACGGCTGGTTCTGGGGGTCGAAGAGCATCGGGACGAGATAGACGGCCGCCTTCGGGGGATCGTTAAAAACTGGTCGTTGGGCCGAATCGGTCTGGTCGACCTGTCCATTCTCCGTCTCGCCATCTTCGAAATGACGTACGAGCGGGAAGTCCCTTCGCCGGTGGCCATCAACGAAGCGATCGAGATCGCCAAGAGGTACGGGTCCGAGCAGTCCAGCCGGTTCATCAACGGCGTTCTCGATAAGGCGCGGGCCGAGGCGGCGGATGAAGCCGATTGATCTTCATCTGCATACCACCGCCTCCGACGGCGCTTTTACGGTGGAGGAAGTGCTTACGGCGGCCCGGGACAAGGGTTTGGCCGCCATATCCATCACCGACCACGATTCGGTCTCCTCGGTTCCCGAAGAGATTCGCAGAAGTTCCGCGTTCGGGTTGGAAGCGGTGCCGGGGATGGAACTCTCGATCGAATGCGACGGTTTCGAAATCCATCTGCTCGGGTATTTATTCGATTACCGGGATGCGGAACTGCTGGAGCGGCTTTCCGGTTTTCAGGAGGCCCGGCGGGAGCGGGCCGAGCTGATGCTGGCCAAGCTCGAAGGGATGGGCATTACCCTGGAGCTGGAGAAATATTTCCCCGGGGTAAGCGACGGTTCGATCGGCCGGCTTCATATCGGACGGGCCATGTACTTGAGCGGTTACGTCTCTTCCGTGCAGGAAGCGTTTTCCCGTTATATCGGAAATCAGGGGCCCGTGTATGTGCCCAAGCTGACATTCAGCCTTCCCGAAGCCATCGGCATCATCAGGAAGCTGGGCGGGGTCGCGGTCTTGGCCCACCCGGGGCAGCTGCGCAAGGACGATTTGATCCCCGAGATGGTCTCGATGGGGCTTCAGGGTCTGGAAGCCTATTACCCGAGCCACAGTCTATTCGAAACCAATCACTATATCGAGCTGGCCAGGTACTATGGCCTGATCGTCACCGGGGGTTCGGATTGTCACGGTCCCAATAAAAGCCGGATACTCATGGGAGAGGTCGTGGTTCCCTACGAGGTCCTGGACGAATTGCGGGAGCTGGTCGGGAAATGAGCGGAATCGCTTCGGGCTTGGGCAAGTCCAGGGGGGCGATCCGAAGCCGTATGGAGCGCTGGTTTCGCCGGGCCGGAACCATTTCCGATGAATTCTGGGAGGATTGGGAGGGGGCGCTTATTCAAGTGGATGTCGGCGTCGAAACTTCCCTGGAGCTGGTCGCCCGGGTGCGGGAGCGGGCGTCCCGGGAAAAAAATTTTGATCCCGGGCGTATCCGCGAAATGATCCGGGAAGAGTTGGCCGCCCTGTTTCCCCCGGTCCCGGCCGCGGCCGGCGACGCCTCCGCTCCCCCCCGGGTAACGGTCCTCTGGGGAGTGAACGGCTCGGGAAAAACCACGACGGCGGCGAAATTGGCCGGCCGCTGCCAGGCGGCGGGAGAGAAGGTTCTGTTGGCCGCGGCGGACACTTTCCGCGCCGCCGCCATCGATCAGTTGGAGATCTGGGCCCGGAGGCTGGGGGTGGAGATCGTCAGTCAGGAATCCGGTTCCGATCCCGCGGCGGTGGCTTTCGACGCCTGCCGTGCCGCCCGGGCGCGGGGGTACGACCGGGTGATTGTGGATACGGCGGGGAGACTCCATACCCGGGACGATCTGATGGGACAAGTGGGCAAGCTGGTTCGCTCGATCGAGAAAGCGGTTCCGGGGTCCCCCCGGGAGATGCTGCTGGTCGTGGACGCGACCGTGGGGCAGAACGGACTGGCCCAGGCGGAGAAATTCATGGAATCGGTCAAGCTCGACGGGGTCGTCCTCACCAAGCTGGACGGCACCGCCCGCGGCGGCATAGCGGCGGCGATCGGCTCTCGGTTCAAAATCCCCATCGTCATGGTCGGGGTGGGGGAAGGGCCGGAAGATTTGGCCGGGTTCGACGCCGCGGAATTTTCCCGGGCTCTTCTGACCGCTCCCGAAACCGTCGGGAGCTGAGGGGCCTCGCCGTCGCGTCGGAAAACTCCCCGAACCGGGGGATAACGGTTCGGGATGGGAAATGCGAAATGAACCGCGACGAATTTTACATGAAGCAGGCTCTGGGGCTGGCCCGCCGCGGCGGCGACAGGGTGCGCCCCAACCCCAAAGTGGGGGCGGTGCTGGTCAAAGGGGGCAAGGTCGTCGCCGCCGGCTACCACTCCCGTTACGGCGGGCCTCATGCCGAAGCCCGGGTGTTGAGCCGGGCCGGGAGCCGGGCCCGGGGAGCGACGCTCTACGTGACGCTGGAGCCCTGCAGCACGTTCGGGAAAACTCCCCCCTGCACCGCGGCCATTCTCGCCCATGGCGTCCGGCGGGTGGTGGTCGGCGCCGTCGACGCCAATCCCCGGCATCGGGGGAGAGGCTTGAACCTGCTGCGCCGGTCCGGGGTAGAAGTCGTCACCGGAGTATGCCGGGAAGAATGTTCGCTGTTGAACCGGGATTTTTCGGTGTGGATCGCGCAAGAGAGACCCTACGGCATGCTCAAGCTGGCGCTTTCCCTGGACGGCAAGATCGCCACTAAGACCGGAAATTCGAAATGGATCAGCTCCGCCGCCAGCCGCCGGATCGTCCATCGCCTGCGCTCGTCGGCGGACGCGGTCATGGTCGGGATCGGGACGGTGGACGCGGACGACCCCTCTCTGAGCGCGCGCATGGGCTACGCCAATCCCGGGCTGAAAAAGGTGGTGATCGACCCCGGCGCCCGCCTCTCGCCCCGTGCCCGGCTCTTTGCCCGATCCGCCGGAGTGGTGGTGGCGGTCGGCTCCGGCGCCCCGGCGGCCCGGGTCAAAAGATTGGAAAAGGCCGGCGCCGTGGTCGTCGTTCTGCCCGGCACCGGGAGCGAATTGGATCTGCGGATGTTGGGCAAATACCTGTTCCGGGAGAAAATAGTGCGGCTTCTGGTCGAAGGCGGGGGAATCACCGCGGCCCGCTGCCTCGAACAGGGCTTGTTGGACGAAGTGCATTTTTTCTTCGCCCCCATTCTGGTGGGCGGCCGCGGCGCCGTCTCTTCCCTGGCCGGCACCGGCGCGGCGACGATCGCCGACGCCGTATCCGTGAGCCGGCTGGAACTGTCGCGTCCGGGCGGCGACATTTACGTCAGAGGGTTGCTGGAGCCCGGTAAAAGAAGAAAAGGATGAAACAACCGCTGCAATGGACGGCGCTCCTCGGCGTTTGGGCGACGCCTTTCCCGATTATCGCTTGTCCTTTTGCGCTTTGTTTTCGATCGGTATAGTCAATAAGCGGAGGTTTCCTCCGACGACGGGAACCTGGAAATATCGAGAGAAAAGGTGACGCCATTGTATTGAATATAAAGGATGATCAGACATGTTCACCGGGATAATCAGGGAAATAGGTAAGGTTCGATTCCTGGAAGAGAGGGGCGGGGCCGGGGTTCTCGGTCTGGAGGCGGCCGTTCTGGCTTCGGGGGTCGGGGTGGGGGACAGCCTGGCGGTCGACGGGGTCTGCCTGACGGTCAGAGGCCTGGGAGGAAGGTCGGCGGAAATGGACGTTTCCCCGGAAACGTTGGCCCGCACGACCTTGGGGGCTCTGCGGTCCGGGGCCGCGGTCAACCTGGAACCGGCGTTGATAGTGGGTGATCGCCTCGACGGCCACCTGGTCACCGGCCATGTCGACTGCACCGGGCGGATAATCGATCTGCGTCCGGAGGCCGGGGGGGTGCTGCTCAAGATCGAGGTCCCTTCCAGTCACGTCCGTTACCTGGCGGTGAAGGGATCGGTCGCGGTCGACGGAATCAGCCTGACCGTAGCCGCTATCGAGGGCTCCTCGGCGGTGGTTCACGTAGTCCCGTTCACCAGGGATTCGACCAACCTCCGCCTCCGCCGCAGTGGCGACCTGGTCAACATCGAAACCGATCTGATCGCAAAGTACGTCGAACGGTTGTTGCCGGGGAACGGGGGGCGAGGGCTGACCTGGGACCAGGCGGAGCTGTTGAGGTAGGGTTTGACTCGGTCGAGTCCCAACGGCGGGGGGGGCGTCAGGCCCTGGTTCGCATTTTTCCTCGGCATCTCCGTTCTCCTTCACGGGGCGGTGGTGCTCATTTCCGGGAGAAGTCCGGGTTCCACGGCTGCCGCCAGTGCTTCGGAAACGATTTTCTGCAGACTCTACGAGCCGGAAGTGCTTTTCCCGGATCATCATGGGGAGCCCGCCCCGGCGGTGGCCGAACAGCCGCCGCCCCTTGAACCGGCGGCGGAAAAACGGCTAGCGGATCCGGCCGTTATCGCCCCGCTGCCGGAACCGGACGCCCCGACCCCGGACCCGCGGTTTGTTCTTCCCGCGCCTACTCCCGATGCCGCCGCGGCCCGGGAAGCCTACACCCGGCGGTTATGGGAACTGATCTTCCAGTGCCGGAGGTATCCCGCCGCTCTGGCCGGTTCGGAGATGAAGGGAGAAGTTATCGTTATTTTTACCTTGCGCCGGAACGGCGAACTGGCGGAAGCGGTTATCCCCCGGGGCGGCGGCTCGGCGGTTCCCGAATTCAACCGCGAGGCGCTGAGGGCGGTCCGGGAAGCCGGAGACAACTTTCCCCCCTTCCCGCCGGAGATCAAGGAGAAGGAACTCTGTTTCCAGCTTCCGATCGTCTTCTCTTTGTCTTCCGAAGATCCCCGGTGAGGAAAAAGCGGCTTGACGGTTCCCCGGGGCCGTTATAGAGTTCACAGCCTGGAAACAACCTCAACTATCGAACCCAAAGGGGTGATGCAGTCGTGCCCAAGGTCGTGCTCAAACCGAACGAATCAGTGGATAAGGCCCTTCGCCGTCTCAAGAAAAAGATGGATAAGGAGGGTATTATCAAGAGCATCAAAAAGCACCGGCATTACGAGAAACCCAGCGAGCGCCGTCGGCGGATCAGAAAAGCCCGCCGCTAAACCCCGAGGTTTCGACAGCACCCGGCAACATCGGCGATCCGGCCCCGGCAGGGGCCGGATCGTTTTTTGCGGGACGAGAAGACGATGGCGAAACCCTTGTCCATTTCGACCGTTTGGAATTCGTGGCGGCACCCCGGGGCCCGGTCCATGGTCGCCGAGCTCGCCGGCCTCGGTTTTGAAAGAATCGAGCTGAACGCGTTCATGCCTTCCCGGATGGTCGAGGAAGTCCACGACATGGTCCGCGAGGGAGCGGTCGAAGTTTCCAGCCTGCACAATTACTGCCCGGCACCGCCGTTGCGCCGCCGCGAGGAGCCCCCGTCGCTTTCGGCTCCGGCGGAAAGGGAACGGGCCTGGGCGGTGCGCAACACCCTCAACACCATCGACCGGGCCCGGGAACTGGGCGCTTCGGCCGTGGTCCTTCACCTGGGAGCCGTGCCCCCCTCCCGCTCCGCCCGCGATCTCTACGCCTGGATCGACGCCGGGGGCGGAGGGACGCCGCGTTACCTGCGGAAAAAAGAGAAAATACTCCTCGCCCGGGAAAAAAGGAAATCTCCGTATCTGCGGGCCGTTCGAAAAAGTCTCGAGGAACTGGTTCCCGCGGCCCGTTCCGCCGGGGTCAGGCTGGGAATGGAAACCCGGTATTTTCCCTGGGAGATCCCCAATCTGGACGAAATCGAGGAACTCTGGGACGGGTTGGATTCCCGGGCGCTGGGCTATTGGCACGACGTCGGGCATGCCGCCGTCCGGGAGAACGCGGGCTTGGAGAGAGCCTTATCCTACCTGGAACGATACGGTTCCCGACTGGTCGGGCTGCATATCCATGACGTCGAGGGAACCGCCGACCACCGCGTTCCCGGTTCGGGGTCCGTAGATTTCGCCGTCCTGCGCTCCGCCGTCGGGCAGGAGGGAGTCGTTCCCGTCATCGAAGTTCATCCCCGAGAAACCGCGGCCGGCATAGCCGGCGCCAGGGAGATGCTCTCGGCCTGATTCGGAGTATCAGTGGTGGTTGGCGGAAGTTGCCGCCCAGGCCGCCAGGCCGACGGCGCCACCCAGGATCAGGAACACGATCGCCAGTTCCGAGGAAACGTCCTGATCGGGGTATTGCACCCCGCTTCCGGCAAGGACGGGGAAACGGGGGAGTCCGGCCGCGGCCGGAACGTCCCGGCCCGAGGATTCCCGGGAAGCCGTCATGCCTCCCCGGCTCACCCCGGGCACCAGGATCAGGAACAAAGACAGATACAGGACCAAGGCTCTCGGTCCCAACAGCAGTTTCCGGCTCAAGCTCACTCGCTTCCTATCCCCGTGCGATTTTTTTGAATTATAGCCGACAGCGCTTCCAGGTCAAGGTCAGTCTTGCGACCGCTTGGCTATACCGATGGTGGCGTGTCCGGCCACCCACTGTACCCAGGGGTTGTAGGAATGCCAGTACATCGCCCTCTCGGCGATGATCTCGGGATAGCCGGGCAGCGATTCCACCTTGGTCGAGATGGCGGGGGAAGAGATGATTTTATTGACGTAGATGGTCTTGCGCGAGAGCGGGTCGATCGTTTCGTAATACTCGTAGGGGGGGTCGCTCTCGAAATAGAAAGTGACCTTGACCTGGGACGCATGGTCCGGGTCGGGGTTGGCGACGAGCACGTACTCGTCGAACCCCTGGGTGGCTCCTTCGGGCAGGTACCAGACCGGCGAAGTATAGAGCGCCCCGATGGTGTTGTGGGCCGCGCCCCAGGCCTGCGGGGTGAACGGCTTCCAGTACATGGCCCGTTCCACCGTGATGTAGGTCGCGGGATGAGGCGACGGAGCCGGGGCGAGCCGGGGCCGGGAATCGACGATGGCGGAGATGTGGGGTTCGGTCCAGCCGACTTCCTTGTTCACGTAGACGGTGTAACGGGTATGGGGCGGGACCACGTGTTCGAACTCCTTGAGGACGCCGTCGCGGTCGAGGAGAGTGATCTTGAGGTCGGCGTCCTGAACCTGGGAGGGGTTGGTGATGAGAATGTACTCGTCGAAGGTACGGGTGGACCCCTCGGCGATGAACCAGTTGGTCGAACGTTCGTTGGTTCCGATCGAACAGTGGCCGCCGACCCACTCCACGTTGCTCCCGTCGTAGCCGGGCCCGTCGAAGTACATGGTCCGGTCGGCCGAGACCCCGACCCCGTTGAGGGATTCGACCAGGGTCGAAACATGGGGCTGAATCCCGACCACGTCGTTGACGTGGATGCTCCAGTTGGTCTCGGGGGGCATTTCCTTGTAGCGGGTCCACGAGTCGCCTTCCTGGTTGACGAAGGTGACCCGGACGTTGGATGTGAACCCGGTCAGGTCACCGACCTTGCCGGGGTTGACGATATGGATGTACTCGTCGAAGGCGTGGGTGGCCCCTTCGGGCAGGGACCAGGTCGAGGCGGCGGCATGGCTGCCGATGCTGTTGTGGCCGCCGCCCCATTCGATGCCGCCGGCGTTCCAATACATGGAACGGTCGACCAGGATGATGCGGTCGGTCTGGTCGTAGATCAGCAGCGAGACCGAGGGGTTGTTCTCCCCCCGGGTTCCCGCCACCAGGGTGGCCAGGTCGAAGGTGAAGCGGCTCTCGGCGGGGACGATGTCGTTGCGACGGACGATGGGGCCCAGTTCGTCCACGGCCGTGATTTCGATGGGCGCGTCCCCCCCGGTGGGGTTGGTGACCGAGATGTATTCGTCGAAGTCGTAGCCGTTGATTCGGGTCCCTCCCGCCGCCAGGAACCAGTAGGCGAACGAAGGGGTGGGGGTGACGGAAGGAGTCACGGTGGGCGATGGGGTGACGGTGGGGGTGGGAGTGGGAGTGGCGGGCCAGGCGGGTTCCAGGTACTGCGTACGGAGGCCGTGGTAGGTCCATTCGCTCCACCAGGTTTCATAGGGCTCGTTCCCGTAGGACCATTGGGCGATGTACCAGGTGTTGTTGGGCATGTCGGCGGTCGTATCCTGCCAGGTGTCGGAAGACCAGCCGATGGCGTAGTAGGTGTCGGGGGTGTGGAGGAAGAGGTAGCTGTTCCAGCGGGGGTCCCGGTACCGGAAATCGGGGATATCGGGAGGCTCGGGAGTGGGAGTGGGGAAGAGAGGCGGCGTCGGCGTCTTGTAGCCGAGGGGAGTGGGGGTGGCGGTGCCCATGTAGGGAGTCGGCTCGGGCGTGATCGGGCTGGGGGGAATGGGAGTGGGAGTGGTCCAGAGGGCGTCGAGGTATTGGGTCGCGGTCTCGTGGTAGGTCCATTGGCTCCACCAGACGTCGCCGTCTTTCTCCCATTGGGCGATATACCAGGTGTGGTCCGGCTTGTCGTAGATCTCCCTCCAGGTATCGGCGGCCCAGCCGATCAGGTAGTAAGTCTGGGGGGTGTGGAGGATGAGGTAGCCCTCGCGGATGCGGTCGCGGTACCAGAAATCGATCGGCGTCGGTCCCGGAGTGGGAGTGGGAAACTCGGGTGTGGGCGAGGGCGGCGGGGTCTTGTAGCCGTAAGGCGTGGGGGTGGGAGTGGCGGGAGTAGGAATGGGCGGCGTCAGGGGGGGCGGCGTCATCGGCGTAGGGGTGGGGGTGACGGAAGGTGTGAGGGAGGGAGTGGGAGAAGGCGTGGCCGAGGGCGTGGGAGTGACGGTGGGGGTGGGAGTGACGGTGGGGCTGGGAGTGGGAGAAGGAAGGGCCTGGGCCTCGTGCGCCCCGATGTTGAACGATTCCTGCGGGATCTTGTAGACGGGCGGCCCGGGGACGATCGGCCCCAGGCAGGCGGTCTGCGGCCGGGTCCATCCGTCCATATCGTAACCGCCGGCATAGCGGTAGGCCCCGGCGCAGATCATGGGGGACGTCCAGTGGATGTGGTAGTTGCCCGTCACCGGGCTTGCGAAGAGGGGGTTGAGGGAGAGGTTACCGTTGACCCCGTCGTAGTCCCCGTCCTCGATGTCGCAGTTGCGGACCATGTCGGTCTGGGTTCCGAAAAGATCGTCGTCGTTGTCCCAGAGGATGTCGTTGGAGAGAAGGGTGCCCGGTTCGGGGGAATCGAGGTAGACGGCCGCGCCCCCGCCGTTGTCGGCGATGGTGCAGCCCACCATCCGGGGGGCGGAACCGTTTCCGGCATAGAGCGCGGCGCCGACTCCCCCGGTAGCCAGGTTTCCGGCGATCACGCAGTTGGAGATGTAGGGGGAGGAATTGAGGCAGAGGATGGCGGCGCCGGAGGTGCCGTCGATTTCGGCGTTGGTGATGGTGAATCCGTCGAGGAGCGCGGCCGAAATCCCGCTGAAGATGATTCCCCGGCCGCCGGAGGCGTCGATGACGGTATCGGCGGCGTATTCGCCCAGGAGGGCGATATCCTGTTTCATGGCGATGGAGGTTTCGGCGTAGAAGCCGGCCCGGACCAGGATCGAGAGGGGCCCGACGTTGTCGGCCAGGGCGGCGCGGATGGTGTTGTAGTCGCAGTCGACCCCGACGGTTCCGTCGTCGTCGACGACGACTACCGGCGGAGAGGCCGGATCGCGGGGATCGGTTCCGAAGAGGTATTCGACCAGGTTGTAAATCCGGTCGTCGTCGGGGTCGCCGGCCGAGCCGTTGACCAGGTAGTAATAGCCGTCGTCGGCCGGATCGAAAAGGTTGCCCCACTCCCATCCGTCGGGGATGTCGTCGGCGTCCGAGTCGGGGTCGAGCAGGTTGGGGATGCCGTCGCCGTCCCAGTCGTAGGACCAGTCGGTGACGGCGCCGTCGGGGAAGGCGGTGTTGTGGGCGTCGTTCCAGAAGTCGACCTCGTCCCCGTCTTCGATGCCGTCCCCGTCGGTGTCGACGGCGGCGGGGTCGGTTCCGTAGTAATAGACTTCGGCTCCGTCGGAGAGGCGGTCCCAATCGCTGTCCCAGTCGAGGATGTTGACCAGGAGGTCGCCGTTGTCGTCGCTGTCCCAGCGCTGCGGGTTGTTGGGGTTGGCGGGCCAGTCGACGTCGTGGACGGCGTCCCAGTAGGTCACCTCGTCGGAATCGGTCAGCCCGTCGAAATCGGTATCGGGGTTGGTAGGATCGGTCAGGTAGTAGTATTCCTGGTAGTTGGTCAATCCATCGGGTTCGACGTCGAGGTCGGGGTCCTGGCCGGTGGCGGAGAACCACTCGATTTCCCACCAGTCGGCCAGGGTGTTGTAGTCGACGTCGAGGTACTCGTCGGCGCCGATGTCGCAGTAGTAATACCCTTCGATCCCCGATCCGGTTTCGGGCATGGAGAGGTAATTCCACCGGCCCTCTCCCTCGAAATCGAGGAGCATCGCCTTCCAGCTGTTACCGGAGTTGATGCAGGGGTTGGTCTCCCCGTAGAAGGAAGCCAGGTGGAGATGGTTGCTGTAATAATGGCGGAAGCCGGGTTCGGAGGAGATGTTGCCGTTGAAACCATCGAGGTCTCCGTCTTCGATATTGCAGCCGAAGAGAATGGAGAGAAGCTGGCCCGGGGTGATCGAAGACGGGCCGATATCGTCTCCGTTGCCCCAGAGGATGCAGTCGTAGATCCGCGGGCTTCCGTCGGAAATATAGATTCCCCCGTAGCTGCCATAACCAGAGTTCTTGACGATGGTGCACCCGGAGATCAGCGGACGGGAGTCCGTTCCCAGGATGTACATCGCTCCGCCGCGGGAGACGCCGGTGGTGGCGTTGTCGTGGATGACGAGGCCGGTGAGGTACGGGGATGAGGACGAGATCCGGAAAGCGCCCCCGTGCTGGGAGTAGACGCAGTTGCGGATCTCGAACGATCCGATCCGGCAGATACCGCCGCCTTCGATATTGAAGCCGCGGCCTCCTCCCCCTCCTCCGTCCAGAATCGGGGGCAGCCCCGGGTTGTCGCCGAGAAGGGCGATCCCCGAACGGGTCAGCTCGATCTGGTTTTCGTAGTAGGTTCCCGGCGCCACCAGGATGCGGACGGGGAGATCGGTGGCGTCGGCCCAGGCCGCGGCCTGGGCGATGGTGGTCCAGGCGTCGGACCAGGAAGTGCCGTCGTCGGCGCCGGCGGCGTTAAGGTCGACGTACATGGTCAGGGGATCGCCGGGGTTGGTGGGGTCGGTCCCGAAATAGTATTCCTCGTAGTTGCTGAGCCGGTCCCCGTCGGGGTCTCCGACTCCGCCGTTATCAAGGTTGAACTGGCCGTAGTCGGCCGGGTCCAGGGCGTAATAGACTTCCCAGCCGTCGGGGCAGCCGTCTCCGTCGGCGTCGGGGTCGAGGAGGTTGACCAGTCCGTCGCCGCCGCCGTAGTCGATATCGTCGCTCCAGGAAGCCCAGGATTCGTTGTCCCAGTAGTAAACTTCCGAGCCGTCGTTGAAGTTGGCGTGGAAGCTGTCGTCGTCGGTGTCCGGGTCGAGCGGGTCGCACGTTTTCGGAGAATAGGGGCGGTTGATGTAGTAATAAATTTCCCGCCCGTCCAGGAGCCCGTCGTTGTCGGTGTCGGGGTCGAGGGGATCGGTTCCGTAGTCGATCTCTTCCCCGTCGGTGAAGGTGTCGAAATCGGTGTCGGGGTTATTGGGATCGGTGTAGTAGTAATATTCCTCGATATTGACGAAATCGATGCCGGCGTAGCCGTCGTGGTCGGGATCGTCCAGGGCGCTCCATTCCAGGCTCCCGAAGTATCGGTATTCCCAGTAGTCGGGAAGGGTGTCCAGGTCGGTGTCGACGTATTCGTCGGCCCCGATGTCCCAATAGTTGTAGGGGCCGCCTCCCTCGTTGACGACCGCGGGATCGTCCCATCGGCCTTCGGCGTCGTAGTCCGAGGAAGGGATGTCTCCGCCGCTGTACCCCCGGTCGATGGAGCGGGAGGTGTAGAACCAGTGCGATATCAGGTGAAGGTCGTAGATGTAACCGTCGTCGGCCGGCCAGGCCAGCTTGTAGAAGTAGGGGTTTTCGCTGAGGCTGTTCGCGTCCTGGAGGCTGGCGACCTGCCAATCCCCCAGGGTGGAGCGGATGCCGTTCCAGTTGCCGACGGCCGCACCCCCGGTGGCGTAGAGGTTGTTCCAGTTGCTGGTGGTGGTGGGCTGGCTGCTTGCTCCGACCCCGACGCAGCTTTCCGCGCCGCCCACCGCCCAGAGGATGTTGTTGAGGAGAGCGTTCCGGGTGGCGCCGGCGAGGGAAATGCCGTACGTCCCGTTGTCGTAGGACGAGTTGTTGTAGACTTCGGACCGGTCGGCGCCGCTGAGCAGGATACCGCAGTACCCGTTGATGTAGCTGAAGGTGTTCTGTATCCGGGTATGATCCCCGGTGATTTCGAACCCGGCGCTCCCGTTGGCGTAAGCGCCGCAGCTGTTGACGGTGTTCTCGTTGCCACTGACGGTAAGGCCGCTCCCTCCCGCCTCGGTGAAATCGAGGCCCTGCACCAGGAAGTACGACCCCTGGATGTCGAGGAGGGTCGAGACGAGGCCGTCGCCGGAAATGACGGGCCGGCCGTTTTCTCCCTCGATGTGGATGGGGAGGTCGGCGGTCCCGGTGAAGGTTCCCCAGGCGGTGATGGGAGCGGTCACGTTGGAGAAATCCCCGCCGGCGTCGAGGTAGATCCGGTCCCCCGGTTCCAAGGCCTCGGTGTCGAGAACGTCGCGCAGTTCCTGGGTGTCGACGACGTGGAAGACGGCGGCGGTCTTGAACGCCCACCAGGAGCCGGGAACGTCGGTGTCGGCCCCGAACGCGCTTTCGTTGGGCAGGTCGGCCGCGTCCCGGGCCTTCACCTGCCAATAGTACCAGGTCCGGGTGTCGAGGCCGCTGAGGTTCCACGCGGGGGAGCTTAACCATCCGGAGTTCTGCAGGTCGGCCGTGGAGAACGACGGGTCCTTGTCGATGCGGAAATAGTAAGGGAGGGCGTGCAATCCGGAAAGCGCGTCCTGAGCGTTCAGCCCCGTCAGCGAGATGTCGGTATCGAGGCCCTGGGTGTTGTCGGGGGGCCAGAGACAGCCGACGTTGACGGGCGCGGTGTTGTCGACGATGAACCGGCCGCTGCTGCTGTTGACGGCCGCAGGATCGGCGTCGTCCGAGACCCTGATCTGATAGGTGGAGCCGTCGTCCGCCGCCGCCGTGTCCCAGGCGGGGTAGGTCAGGTCGCTCCAGGTCAGGCCGGCGGCGATGGAGATATAGGCGCTTCCGTCGGTGGTGTATTCCAGGCTGACGGTATCTCCGCCGCCCCAGCCGGGCCCGATCGGCAGCCAGGCCAGGTCGTGGGTTCCGCTCCATTTCTCGTTCCCTACCGCCCCTCCGTAGGGGGTGACCAGGTAGATGCTGTCGAGGGAAGAGCGCGAAGCCTGGGCGGAATCCCCATAAGCCCCCATATTGATCCGGGCGCCGTTGGGATCGGTTTCGGCGTCGTAGGGGTCGTAAGGGTTCCCGGCGTTGAGACAGGGGCTGTCGCCGGTGTCGGCCGACCAGGCGGCAAAATGATAGGAACCTTCGGTGCTGACGGGGTGGAAGTCGTCGTCCGCGCCGTTCAGGCCGCCCATGGTGCCGTCGACGCCGCTCGGATCGGCGAAGAGCGGATCGAGGCTGAGACTGTGTTGATCGCGGCTACAGGCAATTTGCCAGGAGGCCAGTGTCGTCGCCGCAGTGCCTTCCCAAGACCCCACTTGGGCGCCGGTTTCGGGGATAATGTCGTTGAAATCCAGGTTTCCGATTGTTGCGGAAATCACGTTAAATACGACGTTTCCGGTCCCTACCGCCCATAGAACATTATTAAAAGCTTGATCAACGGTACTCCCGGAAATCTGTAACTCCCTTAATGTATTCTGATAAGAAACGTTATTCCTGAATTCATCGGCGGAACAGGCCGATAAATAAATTCCATAATTTGAATTCAAGTAAGAAATATTCTTGGAGAATTCCAAGGTCGACCCGGAGATACTGAAACCTCTTTCGTCGTTGGAATAGGAAATGTTCTGTCTGACCGAAACGTCATCGGAATCCTGAAGCTGAACACCTCGACTGTTCCGGAATACGATGTTCCCGGTAAGCTCGGCTTCATCGCAACGCGTTACTCGAATTCCGCTATCTATGACGATCGTTGTCCAGAAACCGGGGTGATCGCGGATGATATTGTTGGATAAAGCGAGATTGGGGGAGTCTTCAATAATGATCCCGCTGGTTTGGTTATGGGAAAAGAGGTTGTCGGCTATATCTATATCGTAACCTCCGGTGACCTGTAGAGCCCTTCCCCGTGCAGAGGTACCGGCCATGGAATGACCGTTCCATGAGACGGTATTGTCGGCGAAGCGGATTCGGTATGCCCCGCTCATCAACGAACCGATATCGGCGCTGTTGGCAAGAACTAAGCTCTGGAGCGCAAGATGGTGACCTGAGATTAGCCTTAGACCGTTGGTTGCCGTTAAAAGCCCATCTATCAGGGAAGAATTTCTACTGCCGGCGAAAGATACCCAACCTGCGTCGGAACCGGAATCCCCGTCGTCGATCGTGACCGGTGCCGTAATCTGATACGTGCCGGTATCGACAAACACGGTATCGCCCGGTTCCAGGTTTTCGTCGAGAAGCCGGGAGAAGGTACGGAAGGGGAAAGCCGGGCTCTGGCCGCTGTAGGAATCGGAGCCCTGGTGGGTAGTGTAGATGTCGTTGGCGGTGCTGTTGTCGTTCAGGTACCAGTTGATTCCCGGAAGCGATCCCCCGCCGGAATAGGAGCGGCTTGCCTGCCAGGTATTTCCGTATGCTCCTAGGTTGATCTTGCCTCCGCGGGGAGCCGATTCGGAATAACTGGGCGATGCCGGGTCTCCGGCGTCGATGCCGGGTGAGGTGAAGGTGTCGGCGGTCCAGGCACCGGTGTGGTAGGAAGCCTCCTGGCTCTGCGGATGGTAATCGCCGCCGCCGACGAAAATGGGATCGTCGCTCAGGCTGCTCTGGTCCTGGAAGGAAACGGCGCGCCAGTCGGCCAGGGTGGAACGGTCGGAGCCGTCCCAGTAGCCGACCGCGGCCGAAGAGGTGGCGTAAAGGTTGTTGTACTCCGAGGAGAACCCGGCTTGGCTGGAACCGTCCACGGCGATACACCGGTTTCCAGCACCCTGGGCCCAGACGATGTTGTTGAGGAGATAGGCGTAAGGGGACGAACTCAGGGCGATCTCGTCTCCACCGTCGGCGTCGAGGGTCACGTTGACCAGGCGGGATTGCTCCGAGCCGTCCAGGACAATCCCCCCGGTTCCGTTCCCGTAGAGGAGCGAGTTGACCAGGGCATTGGCGTTGCCCGTGAACACGATCCCGCGGCCGGGGTTCGAATACGAACGGCAGAAATAAATTTCGTTATTGTTCCCCGATACCTCTAGGCCGCTGTCGGTGGCCCCGGTGAAGGAGACATTTTCCAGGACCACGAAATTTCCGGAGAGGAGGACGCAGCGGCCGATCAGGCCGCCGCCGTCGAGCACGGCCCCGGCACCGGTGGCGGCAATCCGAACAGGATAGTAAGAGTTCCCGCTCTGGTCGATTTCGATCTCCAGGGGGGCGGTTAGTGCGTAAAAGCCGGCGTTGAGGTAAACCGTGTCTCCGGGAGCGAGATCGCGGTTGTCCAGGATCCAGCGCAGGCCGTTAGTGACCGAGTTGATGTTGGTGGCGGTATAGACCGCGCTGGTCGAGAAGGAACTATAGCCGGCGATATCTGGAACCGGGCCGCAGAATCCGGACTCGTTTTCGAGCTTGTCCCGGGCCTTCACTCTCCAATAGTAAACGGTTCCGGAGGAGAGGTCGGGGTGCCAGGCGTTCAGCGAACGCCACCCCGAGGAGACGGGAGCGGTAAACGCCGGGTCGGTATCGACCTGAAAATAGTAGGCCGCGCTGTTCAGGCCCACCAGGGCGTCCCGGGCGCAATAGGCTTCCAGCGGGGTATAGACGGGCAGGCTCCCGGTTCCGTTTTCGGGGAGATAGCTTCCGACATCGATCGGAGCGGAGTTGTCGATGGTGAAAAGACCGCTGGTCGAGGTCAGCTCTCCGAAGGAAGTGATGCGAACTTGATAGGTGTTTCCATCATCGACCAGGGTGGTGTCCCAATCGGGAAATTGTTGCGATGGATATTCCAGGTCGGAGAGCAGAGTAAAAGTAGTGCCGTCCGTGGAATATTCGAGTTTCAGATTGTCTCCGGGGAGCCATTCCGTGGCCGGAACCGCCAGCCAGCGGATGGTGTGAATGCCATTCCATTCTTCCCCGCCTAGGGGTTCGACAAAAGCAAGGGTTTTAACATCCGCGAGAGATGCTTCGATTGTGCCCCCGTAGGCACCGACATTTGTTCTCTCACCATTGGGAAAAGGCTCAAGTGTGAAATCGGAACCCGCCGGTTGGAAGACGCGGCTCCCGGAGGGATGATTCCGCCAAAGTCCGGTTACATTGTTCAGCCGGTTACCGACTTTGCCGCTATAATAAACGATATCGCCGTCGATCTCGATGGTTGTCGTTGCATTTTGAAAATTGGTGGCATCAGTGAGGTCGATAAACGTTGCCCCGACGTTAAGTTCTCCGTCCAGATAAGAGTCGGCCAGATAGAGTTGGCCCGCGTTGAGGCAGGCGCTGGCTCCCGCGGTATCGGCCACCCAGCTTCCATCGGCAAGGTAACGCCCCACGGGGCTCTTGATGTGGAAATCTCCTGCGGAGGCATCGGCGAAGACCGGGTTGATGTTGAGGCTTGAGCCGTCCTGGCCGCTGGCCGCCTGCCAGTCAAAGAATGTTTTCCTGTCTCCCAACCACCGCCCGGCGTTGGCATTGTTCTCGATATAAAAACAGTTGAAATTCGATTCCAGATTCATCGAAGCCGGGTTGCCGACGACATAGATCCCATATTGATCGGTCCCGGTAGTCCAAAGAATATTGTTGTTCACGAGACTGTTTTTGGCGGCGGCGTCCAGGTAGAGTTGATAAAAATTTCGATAGAACGTATTTCCGGAACAAATGGTCCGCTCGCTGTTGGACGTAAGGCCTGACGCGGCGTTTTCGTAGATTAAATTATGTACGGCCTGAACCTCGGGGGTGTTGGAAATGAGTAAGCCCGTATTATAATTTTCATAAATGCTATTCTCGCTTACTTCGAAAAGTTCACTATTCACGAGAACTATCCCACGCCAATTTCGGTAAAGGATATTATCGGCTACGATTCCGCTGCCGTCGGAAATAATGATACCGTCATCATTGGTTCCGGAATGGTCATAACATTGGTTCCCGATAACGTTGATATGCCCTTGAGTCACGATACTCACGTAGATGGCGTCTTCATTGTTTGTAAAAATCCGGTTATTCTCGATTAAACCGTTCCCAACCAGACTGAGCAGATAGATCCCCTGCCCGTTGTTGTTATGGATAGTGTTCCCGGCGATATGTAAAGTTGCGGATTGGGTGAGGGTGGCGGCGTCGATTCCGTAAGTATTATTGTAACTGATCTCCGAGTCATTGATGTAAATACGTCCGCCGATGGCATTGTTGATATGGATTCCGCTTTGAAGGCTGCCCCGGATATCGCAACGGTTAAGAGCAATGTTGGTCGAGCCGGCAAGATGAATGCCGTTGGCGGAAGCATTGAAGCAGCGGAATGAATTGAGAACGATAAATTGTCGATTCGTTAGATAGAAACAGGAGGGAGCATTATTTTGAATGTACATTACCGATCCATTCGCGGACCCGTTCAGAATAACGGGAGCAAGGGCCGTCCCGGAGACGGGGATCCTGGTTTCGCTCAGCAAGGGGTAAACGCCGGTGTCGACATAAATTACGTCGCCGGCAGCAATGGTGTGATTGTTGAAAACCGTCTCCAGCGAATTTAAAGGCGAAGAAGAGGATAAGCCGTCATGAGCGGGCCACGGGAGTCCGGCGGTGGAACAATAGACATCCCATTGCGTTGATGAATCGTTAACGTAGTAGTTGGTTCCGCCTCCCGCCGAAGACCGGGATGCCTCGACGGTATTGCCGTAGGCTCCGAGATTGGTCCGGCCCCCGTTCGGGGAAGTTTCCAATAGGCAAGCAATGGCGGGGCTTCCGCAGTCCAGAACAGGCGAGGTTCCAGTATCGGCGCCCCAGGTCCCTCCATGATAAGAACCCTCGGTAGATTGGGGATGGTAATCTCCGCTCCCCACGAAAAGCGGGTCCGTGCCCAGGCTGGAGAAGTCGCCGAACGAGGCGTCCTGCCATTGGCCCAGGCCGGCGGCGGCCGTTCCCGCCCAGACCCCGAAGACGGCCGGGGCCGGGGCGTGGATGTCGTTGTAGTCCGAATCCCACCCGGGGGCGCTCTCCCCGTCCACCTGGATGGCGATCGCCCCCGCCCCCGCCGCAGTCAGGATGTTGTTGATCGCGGTGCAGTCGGTCGAGCCCATGGTGTGGACAGACCAGGCCGGGAAAATATCGGCGACGTAGAGTTGTCGGGTCCCATTATCGGCGCAGGTGTTGTTCTCGATCAGAGCATAGCGGGAAGCTCCCAAGAGAATGCCCTCGGCTCCGTTGGCGTAACTGAGCATATTGCGGATGACGGTATAATCCCCGGTGGCTTCGATTCCGGCCCCTCCGTTGCCGTAGGCCTCGCCGTCGGAAACCTGGTTATGGTCCCCGGTGATCAACAGACCGGCATCGGTAGCTCCGGTAAAGGCAAATCCAGCCACTTCGAACCAGTCTCCGGCGATTTCCAAAGCGTTTATCCCTCCTCCGGCGTCAAGTATGACCTTGCCCCCATCGGCGATAATCTTGACCTGAGCATCTTCGGAACCCCCGTCATCCGGATTCAAAACCAGGACATCCGAGAGCGAGTAGCTTCCGGCATCGACGTAGACGATATCGCCGGGGGCGATATCATAGTTGTCCAGGATCCAGCGCAGGCCCACGGTCTCGGATTCTATATCCAGTGCGTGATAAACGCCGATGGTTCGGAACCACCAGGACGTCCCCGGGGTGTCGACGTCGCCGCAGAACCCGGATTCGTTGGTGGGATCGGCCGCATCCCGGGCGTTGACCCGCCAGTAGTAGGTGGTGTTGGGCTGGAGCACGGGCAGCCAGGTGCGATAACTCCTCCAACCTGAATTCTGAAGGCTGGGAGAGTCGAAGCCGGGGGTGACGTCGATCTGGAAATAGTAGGGCTGGCCGGCCAATCCGGCTGGCGAGTCTCCGGCCCCGAGCGCAGTTAAAGGAGTGGAAAGGGATTCTCTAATCGAATCCAGAGGAGGAAGGCTGCATCCGACATTATGGGGCGGAGTATTGTCCACGGTGAAGAGCCCGCTCAGGTCCTCGGCAAAATGGCTTGGGCCCCCGTCGGCGCTGATCCGGATTTTATAGATGGCGCTGTCGGCGCCGGCGGAAAGGGTGTTCCAGGCCGCCAGGGGGCTGGTGATGTAGGGGATTCCGTCGGTGATCGAGTTATATGACGCACCGGCGTTTGAAGTGTATTCCAGGGTAACGGTATCGGCCGGGGACCAGGTATCGCCGTATGCCGACCAGGAGATGGGGTGGGAACGGGACCACTTTTCTCCTCCATAGGGGGATTCCAGGGAGAGGGTCTTGAGGCTGGACATCGACGCTTCCTGAGTATTTCCGTAGGCGCCGATATTGACCCGGCTCCCGTTGGGGGACGGTTCCAGGGAGTAGTCGTCGCCGGGGTTGCCCTTGTTCAGGCAGGGGCTGTCGACCCCGTAGCCGATCCAACGGCCGTCGGTGAAGGTCCCCTCGGAGGAGCGGAGGTGGAAGTCCCCCCCGGCGGGGTCGAGGAAGCGGGGATCGTCCTCGAAGCTGTGGCCGTCGCGGCGGGTGGCAAGCTGCCACTGTTCGAGGCCGGCCCTCCCCCCGGTCCAGTAGCCGAGTTCGGCGCCTCCGGAGATCTGGAAACAGTTGTAATCCGAGGAATATCCTTGGCCGCCGGGGGAACCGGAACGGTAATATAGGGCGTAATTGCCGCTTCCGTCGGCTCTAAAGACATTGTTGACCGAGTTTAAATTCGTGACCGTGGTATCTACATAGAGACTCCGCAAGCCGTTCAAGTACATGGTGTTGTTGGCTGTTTGCACGTTATTGGAACTGATGAACATAATGCCTGTATCGCTGTTTTCAAAGACCGTGTTATTAACGGCTGATCCGTCGTTGAATACGTTCAGAAAGATGCCGCGATAACAATTTGAAACCATATTGCCCTGCACGGTTCCAAACTTATCGGAATAGACATAGATTCCATAGCGTTGGTTGTAGCAGGTGTTTCCGGAAATATTCGTGGTGGTAACGCCGCTGGCGAAAATACCTGAGTAAGTTCCGGAGCCGGGGTCTCCGTTATCGTGGCAAATATTGTCGCTGATGCGATTTGTTCCGGGATTGGAAAAGACGTAGATGCCGCTGTTGTTGTTATTATGGCAGTAGTTATTCTCGATGATGACATCGGAACCGCTGATGACCCGGATGCCGTAATCGTTGTTGTTGTAGATGGTGTTGGAAGCCGCGACGGAATCCTCCGTGATCCTCTCCATGAATAAACCGGAAGAACTGCTTAAACTGACCACGCAGCCGGACACGAGGATATGATCTGATCGCGTCAGATAAATTCCATTGTTGAAACTGCCGATGATATTGCAATTTCGAACCACCAGGTTGTCGACCGCATTGCCGTAAATGCTATCGTCGGTGGCGTTGATGAAATCGATAGCTTCGACGGTCCAATAATACGTATTTCTCAGTCGCAGGCAGTTATTGACCGCATAACCGGCATCGATCAGGGTTCCGTCGGGAGACCCGATCAGAGTGATCGGATTGCCGGCGGCGCCGCTCACAGTAGGCTCGATCGGGGAGGTGAGGACGTAGCTTCCGGTATCGACCCGGACGACGTCGCCCGATTGGAGAGTGTAGTGAACCAGCACTTCCTGGACCGACTCCAGGGGAGAGGCGGGGGAGAGGCCGTTATGAACGGGCCAGGGCAGGCCGGTGGTGGTGCAGTAGTAGTCGAAGGCGTCGTCGCCGTCGTTGACGTAGAAATCGCGGCCGCCCGGGTTCCCGGGGGAGAGGGAGGCTTCCCGGGTGTTCCCGTAGCGGCCCAGGTTGGCCCGGCCCCCGTTGGGGGCGGGTTCGAGCCCGCAGGGAGTGTAGGGGCTCCCCGCGTTCAGGGCCGGGGAATCGTTCCCGTCAGGGAGCCAGGCACCTCCGTGGTACGATCCGCCCGTGCTCTGGGGGTGGTAGTCCCCGGTGCCGGCGAAGAGAGGGTTGCGGCTGGTCCCGTTGCCGTCCCCTCCCGAGGCCCCGGTCCAGTCCGCGAAGGAAACCGCGGTCTGCCCGTTCCAGCAGCCGACCGCTCCGCTCCCGGTGGCGTAGAGGTCGTTGTAGTCGGAAGCGAAAGCCAGCCGGCTGAGACCCCCGACCCGGACGGCCGCATCCGCCCCCTGTTCCCAGAGAATGTTGTTATAGATTTCGGCGGCGCTCGATCCTTCTCCGGGCGCGTCTTCCAGGAAGAGTTCAGAGGCCCCGTTGAGGGTGCAGGTGTTGTTGAAGACGGCGGTTTCGTAGGCCCCGTAGAGGTGGATCCCCGAGAGGGCGTTGTCGTGGACGAGCATGTTCTTGATGGTGTTGGATTCGCCCGCCACCTCGATCCCGTCGCCTCCGTTATAAAAGCTGCCGCCCAGAGAAAGGGAGTTCCCGTCCCCGCTGATGTAGACCCCGGAAGCGGTGGCCCCGCTGAAGGAGAACCACTGGACGTCGAAATAATCCCCGGTGATCCGCAGGCAGTTGGATTCGACCCCGCCGGCGTCGAGGACGACTTCCCCCCCGTAACCGGTGATGGTGACCGGCAGATCGGCCGTCCCCTCGTCCCCGGCGGAAAACTCCAGGGGGGCGCTGAGCCCGTAGTAGCCGGGGGTGACGAAGACCTTGTCGCCCGGGGCCAGGTCGATGTTGGCCAGGATCCAGCGCAGCCCCACGGTGGAGCTCTCGATGTCCTCGGCGTAGTAGTAGGAACGGGTGGAGAAGGTCGAATAGGTATCGGGGGCGTCGCTCTGGCCGTAAAAGGCGCTGACGTTGTTGGGGTCGGCCGAGTCCCGGGCCCGCACCCTCCAGTAGTAAGTTTTGTTGGGATCGACGGAAACTGTCCAGGCATTGTAAGCCTGCCAGCCGGAGCTGACGGGCGCGGGAAAGGTGTTGTTAGTATCGATTTCGAAGAAGTAGGGGGTGGCGTCGAGACCGGCGACGTTGTCAGTGGCGTTTTGGGCGACCAGACTGACCAAAAGTTCCTGGCCGAAGGCACCATCGGCGGGGGAAGAGGTACGGACGTTTTCCGGCGGGGAGTTATCGACCATAAAAATTCCCGAATGGGAATAGTCGGCACGGGGAATGGATCCTCCGTCTTGGCCGATGCGGACCCGGTAGCTGGCCCCGTCTCCGACCGATGCCGTAGTCCATTGAGGACCGGTTACCGGATTGTAATCGACTCCGGAAGTGAGGGTGAACCAGAATGTCGAATCGGTCGAATACTCGATTTCGACCGTATCTCCCGGGGCCCATCCGGAGCCGAAGGTTTCCCAGGCGATCTCGTGAGAGCCCGACCATTTTTCGGTAGCAGCCGGGCGTCCCAGCGGGGAGGTCAGGTCCAGCGAATTCGTGGAGGAAAGAGAAGCTTCTTCCGTATCGGCGTATTTGCCCATATTGACCCGGCTTCCATTGGGGGCGGTTTCTCGGGAATAGTCCCCGGAAGCCGGGTAGTAGACAGCTGTTCCGGTCTCATGGCTCCATGTCACCCCGGTGCATCCGGTCAGGGTGTTGCCGGATACGGTTTCGTACCAGGCCGTTTCGGTCCCGATTCGGATTGTTCCTCCGGCGGAAGAGAAACCGGAAGCGTCGGCGAGGGAAAGTTCGGCGGCGCCGGTCGCGGCGGCGGCGGAAAGCGTAGTGGCGGCAATTTCGGGTTGCCCCAAGTTCAGACAGGGGCTGCTCTCGGAGTATACCGTCCAAGCTCCGGCGGTCCAGGTCCCCTCCGTCGACTGCAGGTGGACATCCCCACCGGCCAGGTCCACTTCCAGCGCCCCTTGGCTGAGGCTGTGGCCGTCCTGCCCCATTCCCAAGACCCAGTTGCGGATATCGGAAAAATCGCCCACCCCGATAAGAATCCCGACCTGAGCGCCGTTACGGGGAACGATATCGTTGTAGTCGCTTCTTAAATTTTGAGCAAGCGACTCCTCGGTGTCGGAAAGACTGAAGCCGTAACCTCCTGACCCGGATGGGATTATAATATTATTCCTAATAGTTGCAAGGCCATTGAGGGCGGTTACCTGGAAACAGATGTCGCCATATAGAAAATTATTGATAGCCGCGATCCGTTCCGCGTTATCGATCCTGAGGTTGCGGTGGTTATTCTGCAGAAACGAATTCGTTACCGCGCTCGACGTACAGGAATAGAGGCGAATGCCGATGTAATCGTTGTTTTCGGCGAAGGCATTGTCGATTTCCAGTCCTTCTGAAGATGCGATATAAAAACCATGATAGTTTCCGGAAGCGGAGCAAGATAAAAAAGTGGAGTTGTCGCAATTATCCAGATAGAGGCCCTGGATGTTTTCTTCCGCCACGCCGTTGTCGTTGAAAGCGGAGTCGGATACCGTCAACGCATTGCAGTTAAGCGCGTAAAGACCGTGTCCGGCGTTGTGAGATGAAATCAGGTCGGTTATGTCCACGAAGTTGGCCGTATCGAGTTTGAAGCCTTCTTTCCCGGAGCCCGTGACCGAGATGTTATGAAGTTGAGAATAATGTCCTCGGTTGATCGAAAGTCCCTGCCCAGTACAACTCTGGAGGCTGAATGAGGAGAGATCCAAATATCGGGAGATGTAGGCGTTGAATCCCGGGGCGGAAGCCGGCAGTTTGGTTCCGATAAAAAGGCTGCCGTTGGGAGAGCCGGCTAGACCGAGGTAACCGCTGGAGGTGCCTTCGTCCGCCGAAGTCAGGCTGATCCCCGTCTGGAGAGTCCAGGTGCCGGTGTCGGTGAAGATGACGTCTCCGGGGCCCAGGTTATAGCCGTTGATAATGCTCTGTAGCGTATAACGGGGGGAAGCGGGGGAAAGGCCGCTGTTTCCGTCGCTGCCGGCGGCGGTGCAGTAAACGTCGAGGGCGGTGTCGGTGTCGTTGACGAAGTAGGCGGTCCCGGTCACGGGATTGGCGATGGTAAAATCGTAGCCGCTTTCGGCCGAGCCCCCGCCCCCGGCCGTCCAGGAGAGGCGCACCCGATAGGAAGAACCGTCGGCGAAGAGACTGGAGTGAAAACGGAAGATTTCCAGGTCGTAGGGGATGTTCATCGCCAGGAGGAAGTCGTAGGAACTCCCCCCGTTGTCGGAGAGTTCGATGGTCAGGACATCCCCGGGAGCCCACCCCGAGGTCCCCGCCGTCCAGGCGATATCTTCGGCCCCGCTCCAGGCCAGCCCGCTTTGGTTGGGCGCGGTCAGGGTCAGAGATTGGGCCGGAGCCGGGGCGGGGGCAAGGAAAACGAGGGCGGCGGCCAGGGTAGCCAGCAAAAACCTATTGTTCATCGTTCGGGAACCCCTTTCGAATCGCGGCAATAACGTGGCAATATCCCTAATCTTGGTTATTTAGTATATATCATATATTGGCGCGAAATCAACCATCGGCCCGATCTTCGGCCCGGTGAAAGCCTTAAACGCCATTACAACGGTTTTCTGGTATAGTGTTCATGGGGGAGTCCGTAATTGCATTTACAGGTCATTGACAGGGACCCGATGGGGACGAAGCATTCTCTTCGGCATAGAAACGTGTGTGGATTGCTTCGCTCCGCTCGCAATGACGGAGGAAAGGTGCCGTTACCAGTGATGGTCCGATGAACAAGTTCTTGCCTTACGATCGGGTGAAATAGCATGTTCAAGAAAACGCCCAGCGTAACCTGGCTGGACTCGCTGTCCGCCGAAATTTTCATCATGACGGCGGCGGTCTGTCTCGCAGTCGGGGTCTGGACGGCGTATTATCTCAATAATTTCGAGGGGCTGACCGTCATCGACGCCATGGACGCCGCCCAGGTCGCCCGCAACCTGGCCGAGGGCCGGGGCTTCGCCAGCGACTTCATCCGGCCGGCCACCCTTGGGCGGTTCCCGGGCCGGGAGGTCTATCCCGATCTGTATAACTCCCCGGCCTACCCTTGGCTGCTCTCGCTGTTTTTCCGCAAGTTCGGCCCCGAGAGCCAGGTCGTGACCGCCACCTCGTTGGTATGGTCCCTGGGGGCCTGCCTGCTGGCGGGAGGTTGGGTCTGGCGGCTCTGCGGCCTGGGTTGGGGGATAACGGCTTTTCTGGCCTGCGCTCTCAGTCCGGGGGTGCTGGAGGCCGCCTATGCCGGGGTGGGAATCGGCTTTCAGGCCGTGATCTGCCTCATTTTCTTTATCGCGATCGCCGGCCGCGGTCCCGGCCGCGCCGCGGTTTCCGGAGCGGTTTTCGGGATATTGGCCCTTTCCGAGTTCGACTTTATTTTTCTGCTCCCGTGCGCCGTCGGAATGTACGTTCTGTATTCCCCCGCCGGGCGGAGGAAAAAGGGGATGATTTTTCTGGGGGCGTTTTTCATGACGCTGTCGCCCTGGTTGATCCGCAACCTGGCGGTTGCCGGGAATCCGCTCGCCTCGCTGCGTTGGAGCGAGTTTTTTTCCTTCACCGGGGCCTGGCCGGGGAACCGGGTGTTCCGCGATATTTCCCTGAGCGCGTTCCCCGCGGGTTGGGTGGGAACGGTAACGGTCAAGGCAGCGGTTTTCCTGGGCTTGATCGGGCCTTACTGGCAGGTGCTGGGGTATACTCCGCTGTTTGCGGTTTTTCTGACGGCGGTGTTCCGGTCCGGATGGAGGCTGGCCTTCGCCGGGCGGATGCTGGGGGTCTTGGTCGTAACCGAGGTCATGGTCATCGTTCTCACCGACCCGAACACGGTGGGAGGGCTCATGGTCTTTCTCCCCGCCGCCGTGGTGCTTGCCCTGGCGTTTCTGCACGATTGTGCGGGGGAGAAATTTTCGGGAAGCGGGTGGAAACGGGCCGCCGCCTGGACTGCGCTCTTGTCGGTCTGCGCCTATCCGGGCGTGGTGACCGCTTTCTCGGGACCGCCGATTCGACGGTATTTCGAGTCGGTGATGGGACCCGAGGAGTATCGCCTGCTGGAAGAGGAAAACGGCCTGGATAAGATCCAGACCGTTCTCAAGCCGGACGAGCTGGTGGTATCCGATTCTCCATGGGCGGTGGCCTGGTTCGCCCGTCGGGCAGCCGTCTGGATCCCGTGGGAGATAGGTCAGCTTCGCGAAATCCGCGAAGGCACCCCCAGGGTCGATTTTATCCATCTCTCTCCGACGATCTACCGGTACCCCCCGGCGGAAAACCCGGCGCCCTGGGAGGATATTTATTCCAGCGGTCGGGTCCCGGCCTGGTTGGGGTTCGATCGGGGTCTGCTCCTCCCCGGGGAGAACATGCTGATCGGCAAGCGGGTCTTTGAACGTTTAAATCTGGAATAGATTATATATAATAATATTTATAAGCATAAAATAGTATAAGTCTAATAATCAGTCTATTGAAAAGCATAGAGCAGAGAGCATGGGGCATAGAGTAAGACCCACCGCCGGCCCACCCGAGGGTTCAGGGTTCGGGGTTCAGGAGGAACACAGCGCGGAGCGTAAAGCCCCCCCCCCCACCTGGATTCTTCAATGAGTCCACAGACCTGCCTGCCGGCAGGCAGGTTTCACAGATTAAGGAACTAAAATTACGCAGATGGAGTTTGCTTCCACTGTCCGCCGCTGAGCATCTTCAGGCCGTCTTCATATCTAAAAATCCTCTTGTGCCTCTTGTGCCTTTTGTGGCTAACCCTCTCCCCTTCATGGTAGGGAAAGCATAGGGCATAGGGCATGGAGCATAGAGGGGACAGGCCCCCTACCTTGCCCCCCAATTCAAAATCCTCTTGTGCCTTTTGTGGCTAACGCTCTCCGCTTCCCCTTCTGCACTTTCGTGCCTCTTGTGCCTTTTGTGGCTAACCCTCTCCCCGTTTCCCTCTTTTTTGATTCAGGGAGAAAAAGTCGGGGAGAAAGTGCCTTGACAATTGCCGACGGGGAAGGGTTTAATTCTCAAGTTAAGCGTAATCTGTCGAATTGAAATTTTCCCGAGCACGGAGCAATGAAGATGCATCTGGATAGATCAGCGATCGTCTACCTTCTTATACCGCTCTCACTCCTGCTGGCGCCCGCGGGGCCGGCCCAGGACCGGCTGGAGGCGGAGGAAGCGGCCTTGGCGCTTTCCGCCGAAGCCTCGGAAGCTCCGCCCGAAGCCGTCGTCGAAGTTCAGGTCGAAGAAGAAATATCGGTGCCGGTGCGGCCCGAGCTGAGGATCAGGTATTTTTACGGATTGGGCCTGGACGCTTTCGAGGCCCGGGATTACCGCCAAGCCGTCAACGCCTTCGAGGAAGTGGTCTTGATCGATCCCGGCTACCGCCGGGCGGATTACTACCGCCGCGAAGCCTGGGAACTTTTAGCGGCGGAAGAAGCCGGTGACTCGGGAACCGAAGAGATAATTCTTGATGACCTAAGGGCGGAGTTCGACCGTGGCGTCGAAGCCATGCGCGGGGCGGATTACCCGGCGGCGGTGGAGGCCTTCCAGAACGTGGTCCGGGTCGATCCCTCCAACCGCGAAGCCCGCAGGCTCCTGGGCGAAGCCCGGCTCCAGTTGGAGAAGAAGGATATGGAGGAAGAGGAAGCTCTGGCCGCGCAGCTGGCCCAGGAGGAAGCGGAACTGCGCCAGATGGCGGGAGAGGAAGAGGACCGGGCGCTCCGGGAAGCCTACGCCCAGGGTTTCGAGTATTTTCAGCGGGGGGACCTGGACCGGGCCGAGGAGAAGTTCGTCGAGGTCAACCGCCAGCGCCGGGATTACCGCCGGACCGGGATATTCCTCCGCCGGCTCGACCACGAGATTCAAAGAAGGACCGAAGAGGATTACCGCCTGGCGGAAAAGGACGTCGTTCAGCAGTACACCCTGGGCCCGGACGATGCCGTCAAGGTGGTGGTCCGCAACCACCCCGAGTTCAGTTTTTCGGCTAAGGTTGAGGAAGGGGGCGAGCTGATCATCCCTCTCACCAACGAAATCATCATGGCCGACGGGCTCACCCGGGACGAACTGGCCGAGGAGCTGCGCAGGCGTCTCACTTCCTACATCGACAACCCCTTCGTCAAGGTGTTCATCACCCTTTACGGGAGCAAGAAATTCTACGTGCTTCAACCTCAGGGTGGCGGGGCCGAGTACATCATGGATAAAGCCAATATGACCCTCTGGGACTGCATGTTCCGGGCCGGTATCCCTCAATTGAATCAATCGGCGATGCGGCGTATCCAGGTGATCACGCCTCATCGGACCCACCCCACCCACCGATGGATCAACGTCTACGCCATGCTCTACGAGGGGAAGATGCAGGACAATATCCGGATCGAGCCGGGAACGATCATCTACTATCCGATGCTGGTCATCGACAAGTTCTCGCAGATCGTGCTGAAGATCACCCAGCCCATTTCCGACCTGGCCAGCCTCGGCGATGCTTACGAAGATTGGGATCAATTCCGAAAGGACTATCTCCGCTGACGCCGGCTGAAGTTCCGGGAAATGGTTTGACGTATCGAAGAGGCATGCCGGCATGAAAGCACTTGAAACCAGCCGGGGTTCCCGGGGCTCTATGCCCTATGCTCTATGCCCTATGCTTTTTAAACCCTGAACCCTGTTTTCCCTATGGTCGAACCCATCACCATGACGATCCGGAGCACGGCCCGGAGCTATCTGGAGATCATCTTTCACCGCAAGATGCTCCTCGTCGTCCCGGTGATCTTCTGTTCCCTGATCGCCTGGGGGTATGGGTACCTGGTTACACCGGTTTATAAAAGCACGGCGGTAATCCAGGTGGTGGAGAAAGCCAAGGAAAATCCCTTCATCAAGGGGATGTCGATCGGCACCTCCTTGAGCACCAGGCTCAGTTCCATCGTCCAGATGGTCAAGAGCCGGGCGGTCATCGAGGAAGTGATCAAGGAACTCAATCTGGGAGAACAGGCTAAGAGTCCGATCGAATATGCCAACCTGGTTTCGTTGCTTCGAGACAGTATCTCGGTCAAAAACACCAACAACAACTTCATCGAGGTCTCCTGCGAATACTTCAACCCCCGGGAATGCCGGGACATCGTCAACGCCATCACCCGCAAGATCATCAAGGAGAACCTGGAAAGCCAGGAGATGGAGACCGAGCAGGGGATCGAGTGGCTGAACAAGGAGATCGAACTGTATCGTCGGAAGATGGAGGAGAAGGAAGAGGAGCTGCAGAAGCTTCAGGAGGATAATGTCGAGCTTCTCCCCGAGGAAGTTTCCAACCGGATATACGATCAGCTCGCCTGGGTGGACCCGTATACCGGGAATGAGATAACGCCTCCATTTTCTCCTGAAGCTCTACGTCCGTTGGGAGCTACCGCGCATAGTATGTATCAATTGCGCTACTCCAACTCCAGCAGCCATCTTCTCAGTCAGGGCCGGGAGCTGAAGGCCCTGGAGAAAAAACGGGCAAGTTTAATTCGGCAGATGGAGAACGAAAACGAATTCATCCTCACCCAGCGGATCACCGAGACCAACCCGGTGGTCAGGAGCCTCCGAGCGGAGCTGACCCAGAAGCAGATCGAGCTGGCCCGGCTCAAGGTCGATTCCACCGAGGAGCACCCCATGGTCCGCCGGCTGATGCAGGAGATCGACAACCTCCAGGAGTCGATCAAGTCGGCCGCCAGCCAGTCGGTCCGGGAAGAAACCACCTCTCTCAACCCCATCTACCAGGGGCTTAAGACCGAGCTGAACCAGATCGACAACCAGATCGTCGCCATCAAGGAAGACATCGAGATCACGTCCCAGATCGCGGACGAATCCTTCCGCAAGCTTTCCACCATCCCCAAGATCAAGAAAGAGATGGACCAGCTCCGCCGCGAGCTGGCCAACCTTTCCCGATCCTATATGAACCTGGTCAACAAGCGCGAGCAGGCCTACGTTTCCAGGCGGTTGGAGCTTCAGGAGCGTGGGACCAAGTTCAACGTCATCGACGACGCCCAGATTCCCCTTGCGCCTTTTAAGCCCAACCGCACCCTGATCGTTGTCGCCGGATTTTTCTTCGGGTTGGTTCTTGGGGCTGCGCTGGTGGTTTTGGCCGAAGTCACCGATCATTCTTTCGAGGAGGCCAACCAGCTCCGGGAGTTTCTACCCATGCCCATGCTCGGGGCCGTCAGCCAGATCATCACTCCGGAGGAGAAAGCCTTCATTACTTCCAAGAAGCGTCTGGGCCTGTTGGGGATCGGCGTGTTCGTCGTCGTTATCGTTATCGGCATCATCGCCACCATGGTCTTCGGCAGCTCGGTGTGAGCCCGGGCCGGGAAAGAGACATCGATGAGAAAAAAAATTAAAAGCGCCGGGGCCGGGAGCAGCGTCGAAAAAGTCAGGGATTACCTATCGGCCAAAAAAAGCGGGATCCTGGACGAGATCAGCGTTCTCACCTACGTGACCAAACCGCGCCGTCCCGGCGACGCCATCGATCCCCGGATCGTGACCGCCAGCGACCCCAAATCCCACATCGCCGAGCAGTACCGTTCCATCCGGACCAACATCGTTTCCCTCTTCCCCGAAACCGGCCTGAAATCGTTTCTGGTCACCAGCGCGCTCCGCGGAGAAGGGAAAACCCTAACCTCCGCCAACCTGGCCCTGGCTTTTTCTCAGGAGATGGATAAGCGGGTGATCCTGGTCGATGCCGATCTGCGCAAACCGTCGGTCCATCGCCTTTTGGGGATTGAAAAAGAGCCGGGTTTGGTCGATGTTCTCAACGGCAGCGTCGACCTTGCCCGGTTCATCGAGAAACCCGCCGCCGAGGGCCTGTACGTCATCCCCAGCGGTACGCCCCCCGCCAACCCCGCGGAACTGCTGGGATCGGTGCGGATGGGGGAGATCCTGGAGATCTTGAAGGAAGCTTTCGACATCGTCGTCTTCGACGTTTCCCCCATCCTGGCGGTGACGGACGCCGGGGTCCTGGGAAAATCGCTCGACGGCTCCATCCTGGTGGTGCGGGCGGGGAGGACCCAGGCGGTGGACGTCGAGCGGGCGTATTCCCTCCTCCTCGAAGCCAACGCCAACCCCATCGGCAGCATACTCACGGGCGTGGTCACGTATATCCCTTACTACCTCTATCGTTATCGCTACATGTACTCTTCCCACTACTACGGGGCTTGAGGTTACCGGGCCCCGGTTCCCCTTTTCCCGGCAACGAGGGGTGCCGTCCGCGCTGCGCGTTCCGGGGAAAACGTTTTGCCGGAGCCGCCGGGAGCGGGGTTTTCAGCCCTGGTTTCGGGGCATCGGATGCGTTACTATAATTAGCTGTTGGTAACGGCTCCGGGCGGATGAGACCCGGAGATGGTTACGGTAAAGGAGACGAGAGATGAAGGTGTTGATCACCGGGGGAGCGGGTTTCATCGGCTGCAACGCCGCCGCCCGGGCCCTGGAGCGCGGGGACGAAGTTGCCGTCCTCGACGATCTTTCCCGCAGAGGCTCGGAACTCAACCTGGAATGGCTCAAGACCCTCGGTTCCTTCGCCTTTCTGCCGGTCGATGTCCGCGACTATAAAGAGGTGCGGGCGGTATTCGCCGGGGGGAGGTTCGACGTCGTCCTCCACCTGGCGGCACAGGTGGCGGTGACCACCTCGGTCGCCGATCCCCGCACCGATTTCGAGATCAACGCTCTCGGCACCTTCAATCTCCTGGAGGCGGCCCGGGAATCCGGGCACCGGGGCGCCCTGATTTTTTCGAGTACGAACAAGGTCTACGGCAACCTCGACGATATGCCGGTCGAGCCTGCCGAAACGCGGTACCGGTTCGCCGGTTCCCGAACGGCGGTGAGCGAGGCGCAGCCCCTGGATTTTCATTCCCCCTACGGATGCTCCAAGGGCGCCGCCGACCAGTACGTTCGTGACTATGCCCGGATGTACGGACTTAAGACCGTGGTCATGCGGCAGTCCTGTATCTACGGGCCCCGCCAGTTCGGCATCGAGGATCAGGGATGGGTGGCCTGGTTCATCATCGCCCTGCTCACCGGCAGGAGGATCACCGTCTTCGGCGACGGCCGTCAGGTTCGGGACGTTCTCTTCATGGACGATCTGCTCGATTCCTTCGACGCCGCCGTCCGGAGGATCGACCGCTGCGCCGGAAAGATGTTCAACGTCGGCGGCGGCCCCGGCAACACCGTGTCGCTGCGGGAGTTTCTGAAAATTCTCGAAGAGCTTTCCGGGCGCTCCGTCCCGGTTTCGTCCTCGGACTGGCGCCCCGGGGATCAGAAAATCTACGTCAGCGACATCGCCCGCGCCCGGGACGAACTGGATTGGGCTCCCCGGGTGGGGGTGAGGGAGGGGGTAGCCCGTCTCTACCGCTGGGTCGAGGAGAACCTCGAGTCCATCCGCGGCGTTTTGGATAGTCGGGACCGCTGAAGTTCTTACTCGCGTTCCCGCTTCCCTCGTCCCCGAAAACACGGATATGTCGCTTCGGGGTGGTCGGGACACGGTCCTTCCGCGGTTTGCGGGAACGATATTGGCTTTTAATCCGCACCGATCGTTTGGTAGTATTTCCTTTTTTAGCGAACCGCAAAGGAGAAAACGATGGACAAGCTGAGCGAACTCGAGGCCAAGAGCATCTACATCATCAGGGAGGCGTATCACCAGTTCAAGGACATCGCCGCCCTCTGGTCGATCGGGAAGGATTCCACCACCCTGGTGCATCTCTGTCGCAAGGCGTTTTACGGCGAAGTTCCGTTCCCGCTGATGCACATCGACACCAGCTATAAGTTCCCGGAGATGTACCGTTTCCGCGACGAGTGGTCGAAAAAATGGGGGATGAAGCTGGTGGTGGCCCGCAACGAGGAATCCCTGGCGGCGGGGATGGGGCCCAACGTCGGAGAGAAGCTGGAGTGCTGCACCCAGCTCAAGACCAACGCCTTGAAGATGGGGATCGCCCAGAATGGGTTCAAGGCCCTGCTCCTGGGCATCCGCCGCGACGAGCACGGGATCCGGGCCAAGGAGCGCTACTTCTCCCCCCGCAACGAGCAGTTCCAGTGGGATTACGAAAACCAGCCGCCGGAACTCTGGGACCAGTACAAATCCAAGGCCGAGGACGAGGAGCACATCCGGGTTCACCCCCTCCTGCACTGGACCGAACTCAATATCTGGGAATACGTGAAGCGCGAAAAGCTGCCCATCACCGAGCTTTACTTCGCCAAAAACGGGAAGCGCTTCCGGAGCATCGGTTGCGTCCCCTGCTGTTCCCCGGTCGATTCCGAGGCCGATACCATCGACAAGATCATCGAGGAACTCAAGACCACCAAGGTCTCCGAGCGCGCGGGGCGGGCCCAGGACAAGGAGTCGGTCAATACCATGCAGAAACTGAGAGCCCTGGGCTACATGTAAAAACTAGGATTACGCGGACTAGGGAAGGATTTTTGCACCTGATTACTCTGATTAACTCTGATTGAGGAGAAATTGGGAAAGAACCATGAAGGACATGAAGATCATGAAGGGGGCCGGAAGAGGGGCACGCTATAACCTGTGCTTCATGCTCTCTGCTCTTTCCCCCCGAACCCTGAACCCTGAACCCTGGTATTCCCCCTATATGTCTCCATGGTGAGTTTTCCCCTCTTTAATCTATGAAATCTGTGGATAAAAAGTGCTGGAGGAAGAAATGGAGAATCTGAGTTTTGTGATGGTCGGCCACGTCGACCACGGGAAATCGACGCTGATCGGGCGCCTGCTCTACGACACCGAGTCGCTGCCGCCGGACAAGCTGGAAGAGATCAGGATCGCCTCGGAGGAGCAGGGCAAGGAAGTCGAGTTCGCCTACGTCATGGACCACCTGGAGGAGGAGCGGAGCCGGAACATCACCATCGACACCGCCCAGACTTTCTTCCGGACGCCCCGCCGGGAATACGTCATCATCGACGCTCCCGGGCACAAGGAGTTCCTGAAGAACATGATTACCGGGGCGTCCCAGGCGGAGGCCGCGGTTCTGATCGTGGACGCCGCCGAGGGCGTGAGGGAGCAGACCCAGCGCCATGCCTTTATGATCGGCCTGCTCGGCTTGGACCAGCTGATCGTGGTGGTCAACAAGATGGACCAGGTGGGGTTCGAGGAAACCCGCTTCGAAAAGATCAAGAAGGACATCGTCGCCTTCCTGGCCCGGGTCGATCTCAAGCCCAAACAGGTCATCCCCATTTCGGCCAAGAAGGGGGACAATGTTTCCCGCCGTTCCGAAAACATGCCCTGGTATGATGGGCCGACCTTTCTGGAAGCGCTGGATTCCTTCGTCAATCTCCCTTCTTCGCTGGCCAAGCCCATGCGCTTTCCGGTCCAGCTCGTCCACGAGATCGCCGGGGAGAAAGTGGTCATGGGACGGGTCGAGGCCGGGGTCCTGGAGAAGGGCAGGGAGCTGGTGTTCCTCCCCTCGGGGGCGCGGGTCCGGACGGCGAAGATACTGGAGTTGGGAACGCCGGGGAAGGAGAACGCTTCGGCCGGAGAGTCCACCGGGATCGTCACCGAACCCGAATCCGCCCCCGACAGGGGCCAGGTCGCCGCTTACCCCGGGGAGGAGCCGCCCGTCACCGAACGGTTCAAGGCCAGCATTTTCTGGATGTCGCCCGCGCCATTTTCGATCGAGGAGGAGATCCTGCTGCGGGTCGCCACCGAAGAAGTCCCGGCCCGGGTCGAGCGCATCAGCGAACGGATCGATTCTTCCTCCCTGGAGGTCATCGAGGAGAACGCCGCCGTCCTCAACGATACCGAGGCGGGCGAGGTGGTGATCGCGGTCTCGCGGCCGGTGGTGGTGGAGTCGTTTTACAAAACTCCGGAGTTGGGCCGTTTCGTCCTGGTCCGTAAAAACGACGTCGTGGCCGGCGGCATCATCGCCCATGAACTGAAGTCCTGAAATCCGTCCCGTGCCTTCATAACCCCGGCTCCGGCCGGGGTTTTTTCTGTCTAAGGAACAGGCGGCTTGTTATATTAACCACTTCGATCAAACCGCGCGCAGCGACGGAGGCAAAGACTTATGAAGACGGTGGTTCTGGGGCTGGACGGCTTCCCTTTCACGCTCGCCCGGCGGCTGGGAGAGGAAGGGACGATGCCCAACCTGGCACGCCTCGCCCGGGAGGGGTGCCTGGCACAGATGGATTCGATTCTGCCCACGGTCTCCAATGTCGCCTGGACCAGCTATCAGACCGGGAAAAACCCGGGAGGCTTCGGGGTTTTCGGTTTCGCGGAGCTGACCCGGGAATTCGAACTGCATATACCCAACTCCGCCGACTGCAAGGCGCTTTCTCTCCAGGAAATCTTGTCCCGGGCGGGGAAAAAGGTCATCTCCCTGGGCATCCCGGGATCGTATCCGCCCCGTCCGGTGGAGGGGATCAACGTGGGAGGGTTCCTCAGCCCCAGCCTGGCTAAGGCGGTCTACCCGGCCTCGGCGCTGCCGAAGCTGGAAGCAACGGGCTACCGGCTCGATATCGATCCCATGAAGGCCCGGGAATCGCTCGAATATTTCAAAAAAGAGAATCTGGAGGTCTTCGAGGGCCGGGTCGGGACCCTGTTCCGCCTCTGGGACTCCGAGCCCTGGGATTACCTGGCCGTCCACTTCATGGACACCGACCGCCTGATGCACTTCATGTTCAAGTACATCGATCCCGAGGGAGACGAGGGCGAGAACCGCGACTATTGCCGCGATTTTTTCCGCCGTATCGACGCCGTGATCGGCCGGGTGGCCGATAAACTGGATGCCGATACCCGCCTTATCGTCCTCTCCGACCACGGATTCTGCCGGATCAGAAAGGAAGTCCAGCTCAACCGCTGGCTCCAGGACCGGGGATATCTGACCTTTTCCCGCCCGCCCGCGCACGATCTCGATTTCGAGGCGGTTGCGCCCGGGGCCCGGGCCATCGCCCTGGTGCCGGGGAAGATATACATCCTCGAGGAGGGGAAATGGGCCCGGGGAGGGGTCAAGCCGGGGGAATACGGGGAATTGAGGGAGGAGATCGTCCGCAAGCTGAAAGGATTGGCCGAAATCGGGAGGCCGATCTGCAAGAAGGTCTATCGCCGCGAAGAAGCTCTTTCCGGGCCCTATGCCGGCGAAGGACCGGATATCGTCATCGACCCCCACGACGGCTACGATTTCAAGGCCGGGTTGAAGCGCAAGGCGATGTTCGAAACCGGGCCCCTGAGCGGGATGCATACGTTCCATGACGCCATGCTGTTCATCCAGGGGGCGCAAGAATTCCCCCGGCGTCCGGCGATTTACGACGTGACTCCCACTATCCTCTCCATGATGGGCGTTCCCGTCCCCGACGATTTCGACGGCACCTCGTTGGTGTAAATGTATCCACGGATTAGGGAAGAATTTTTGCACCTGATTACTCTGATTAACTCTGATTGGGGATGAATTGGGAAAGAACCATGAAGGACATGAAGTTCATGAAGGGGGGCGGAAGAAGGTGAGGTTGAGGAGCACGCTATGCCCTATGCTCTATGTTTTCCTCCTGAACCCTGAACCCCGAACCCTGAACCCTTATCGCACCTGATTACTCTGATTAACTCTGATTGGGGATAAATTGGGAAAGAACCATGAAGGACATGAAGATCATGAAGGGGGGCGGAAGAAGGTGAGGTTGAGGAGTACGCTCTGCTCTATGCACTATGCTCTTTGCTCTTTCCCCCCGAACCCTTATTGCACCTGATTACTCTGATTAACTCTGATTGGGGATGAATTGGGAAAGAACCATGAAGGACATGAAGTTCATGAAGGGGGGCGGAAGAAGGTGAGGTTGAGGAGTACGTTCTGCTCTATGCACTATGCTCTTTGCTCTTTCCCCGAACCCTGAACCCTGAACCCTGAACCCTGGGAGGTTGGTAGAGGTCTTACGCTATGCTCTATGCGCTATGCCCTCTGCTCTCCCCCTGGACCCTAAAACATGGGCCGTCTTTATCAGTTAGTCGGTTTTTTAAGTACCTTGACGGTGCTGTATTACTGCTGGAACAATTCCCGCGGCGACCGCTTCCGCCGTGCGTTGCCCCTGTGTTTTTTGGTCTCATTCGTGTTTATTTCGATTGAGGCCAAGTCTCTTTCTATTCCCCTACTGACGTATCTGGTTATCGGAGTTATAGGCATCCCGGCAATGATTTATGGATTGCTTTTTCGTTATGAGATACTTCTCATCATCGCCGCCCTTTATATTCCCAACAACGCCATTCTGCCCGCTGACTTTGGAGGATTACAGCAGGCGTTGAACGGCACCAACATCGTATTGGCCGCTTTGATCTTGGGGATGTTTGCCGGATCATCCAAAGATGAACGGAAGTATTCCGGAAAGTCTCCAGCCAATACCATGGTCTGGTTATATATGGCCACTATCGTCGTTTCCTTCGCCAGAGGGAGTCTCTATTTCGGTTCAGCCTACTATTCTTCTGATATAATCCTCGATCTCAAGCGCTTTTTGACTCCCATGGTTCTTTACCTGATTTTCGTCCGCCGGTTGCAAAACCGTTCCACCATCCGGATCGTGGTGGGAGTTTCCATGATCGTAGTGATTATGGCGGTTTATCTGGGTCTTTTACAGTGGGTCAATCTTGGTTTCGGGACCTACTCGGGAATGCATCGGCGTCTGGGAGGGCTGAACCGTCACCCTAATAACTTCGGAGCGTTTATCGTTTATTATGTCGGGTTGATGTGGGGGCAATTCCTGGTGAATTTTCGCCGTTTCGATGCCAAGCTTCTGCTACTCCCATTGCTGATGAGTCTTAGGATATTAATTCCTACCAACTCCCGGGGAGCCTGGGTTTCATTGCCCCCGTCCCTAGGTGTAATTACTTTCTTTAAAAACCCGATTCTCTTGGTGATTCTTGTTTTACTGGCGGTGGTACCGTTTATTTTAAATCCGGCCATGATTCCGGACACGATCAGATACCGGTTCGAGGATGCCGCGAAAATGGAATCTTCGGAAACTATTTATAGTTCCTCGACGGGGTTGGCCAGCTACGCCTCCGAATCACGTTCGATCAGTGTCCGTACCCGCTATCTTCTCCTGGAGACGGGGCTCCACGTCTGGAAACAGAACCCATTTTTCGGGCACGGCTATGGGGTTTTTCAATATAAAATCCGGGAATACACCGGAGGCGAGCTGGGGGGGTCGGCGCATAACGGCTGGCTGAAGATGTTGGTGGAGATGGGGATAATTACATTGGCCAGCATCATGCTCTTTTTTGGGTATACCGTGTATTGTTCGTATAGAGTATTTCGAAGAGAGAGAAACCCGTTTCTCAGGGGTTTTGCCCTCGGGTACCTCGGCTGCGCTCCCGCCATCATCGTGGCTAATGTAACCGGTCAGCGGCTTAACCACGTAGATCTACTGGCCATATTTTGGATATTATCCGCCTGTATAGTCAAATTGGACTCCATTATCACGCAGGAAAGATACGAGGAAGGGTTAGGGTGAGAGGCGCCGACGAATGACTGTTTCATCGAACAGCAAGAACATAGACAGGATCAACCGCTTCGGCCGAATTGCCGCAGGCGCGGCGACTTGCCGCAACTTTCTCATTTTTATGGCGGTTGCTTGTCTCTTCATCGGGATAATATTGGCCTCTCCGTATTTCTTGAAGCAAGTAGCTTGTTTGGTCGCAGCCGAAATCGCTAACCCGAATACTTATGTTTTAGGCAGATGGTTTGGATCGATTTTGATTACGTTGGGCACCCTATTTCTGGTATTCGGAATATTCTGGAGGTCTGTTCGCCCCATAATTATCGGTTTAATTTCTAAAACCGCCGGACTATCGCCGAGATCGTGGTCGTTATCGATATTTACGGTCGCTTTTTTGCTGCGGCTTGCCTGGGTCCTCTTCATCGGAAACGAATCATACTCGGACTGGAAGGTTTATTCTCAGCAGGCCGCCGATATCGTTTCGCATTGTCAATATGGATATCCTGAACCAACCGCATTTAAACCGCCGGGGTATCATTTATTTTTGGCAGCGATTTACTGGTTGTTCGGAATAAATGAAGTAGCGGGACAAATTTCGAATGTATTCCTGAGTTCTCTTAATTGCGTTTTGCTGTTTGCGATCGGCAGGAAAGTATCCAACGGCGTCGGCAAATTGGCCTCTCTGGGATTGGCCTTATACCCGACCCACATCGTGGTCAGCAGTTATCTCTGTTCCGATATTCTTTTTACATCGTTATTGCTTGCTGTTGTGTATATATTCGAATCCATGGAGTTTAGCCTAAATCGCGGATGGTATAGAGTTATAGTAGGGATTATTATCGCCGTCGTTTCTTTGTGGGTTCGCCCGATACTGCTATTATTTCCGATAGCGCTAGCATATTACTTTGTGCGTCTCGGAATTTCTTTAAAAGTTATTATCAAGACTTTTTTATTGTACGCGATGTTTTATGTGATTTTGTTTTTACCCTGGTGGTTGCGAAATTATCTGGTTTTCGAAAGATTTATATGGTGGGGAACCGAGGTGCAGTATGCGGTTCTGACCACATCGAATGAGGAAGGAATGAAATTTATTTCAGGTCAGGCGGGGACCGAGTATCAAAACGAACTGGAGCTGACGGACGCCATGGCCCGCATGGGCGTATCGCATATGATCGGTAATCCCTGGGAAACGGTAAAACACAAAGCGGGGACATGGGGCAAATTTTTCAGTCCGGATCTGGAATATATAGTCGGATATCAAATCAATCAGAGGGTAAAAAATCGGTTTATGAATCATCCGCAAATGGAAATGCTAAAAAATGCGATCGTCTACATTGCGGCGGGAAGCTATGTGCTGCTGCTCTGTTTTTTTCTGGGCGGGATCTATTTCTATTTTCGTTTCGGCCCTGCGTTGAGGTTTTCTTGGACGATGATTATTTATACCGTTATTTTTACGTTGATCACGTATGGGCAGCAGCGGCTACGATTCCCCATCGAACCATTGATGATGCTCTTTGCCGCGCTTATTTGGAAACGGTTGTTGACTGGAAATTTTTGGGGCGAATCAATTAAGGAAGAACGGGCAAGACTGGTTGGAATAATGTCTTGACAGACACATGTGATAATCCGAAAATAACTTTCTACAATCAATTAAGGTAAGGCGTAAGAAACCATGATAAAAAACGACGTTGTATTGGGAAAAAATGTGCTGATCTACCACCCTGACTTGGTCAATCTCTATGGCTGCACGATCGGCGAAGGCAGCAAAATAGGGGCATTTGTCGAGATTAGAAAGGGTGTGATAGTGGGAAAAAACGTCAAGATCCAGGCATTCGCTTTTATTCCGGAGGGTATCAGCATCGGCGATGGGGTTTTTATAGGACCGAGTGTCTGTTTTACTAACGATAAATATCCTCGAGCAATCAATTCCGACGGTAGCTTAAAGGACCCGGATGATTGGGAAATAATTCCCACCGAAGTGAACAGAGGAGCCAGTATCGGGGCTAACGCCACAATTCTATGTGGTGTTAAAATAGGGGAATACGCGATGGTGGCTGCGGGAGCCGTGGTTACCGACGATGTCCCAGCACATTGTCTTGTCGCGGGAATTCCTGCCAGAATAATCAAAAGATTGGACGACGCCGGGGGAGAAGCCGGCAGATAAGGATAACACGAAAGGAAGGATCACATGTCGATTGGTGTTGGTATTATCGGATATGGATACTGGGGACCGAATTTGGTCAGAAACTTTGCTGAACTCGACGGAGCCGAGCTTATCATCGTCGGCGATCTGCGTCGCGAGCGCCTGGAGTTGGCAAGAAAACGTTATCCGAAACTGGCCGTTACCGTTCATGCTGATGAGGTGATAGAAGATCCCCGTGTTGATGCCGTGGTTATCGCCACTCCGGTAGCTACACATTTTGATTTAGCTCTTAAAGCATTAAAGAGGGGCAAGCATGTATGGGTTGAAAAACCGTTGGCAGAGAATTCCACCCAGGTCTGCGAGCTTATTAGCGAGGCCGATGAGAGAAATCTCTGTCTCCATGTCGACCACACTTTCGTGTACACCCCGGCAATAAGAAAAATCAAGCTCTTAGTGGAAAACGATGAATTGGGCCACATCAACTACTATGATTCGGTTCGCATCAATCTAGGTCTTTTTCAACACGATGTGAATGTTTTTTGGGATTTGGCCGTGCATGATCTGACCATTATGGATTTCATACTCCCGGAAAGCCCAGTGGCCGTCTCCGCGACTGCGATGAGCCATGTCAAGGGGCAACCTGAAAACACGGGGTATATAACGTTGTTCTTCTCCGGAACCATGATAGCTCATATCCATGTCGATTGGCTGGCTCCGGTAAAGATCAGGCGGCTTCTGCTCAGCGGTTCGAAAAAAATGGTGGTATTCGATGACTTGGAGCCGAGCGAAAAAATACGAGTTTATGATAAAGGAATTACGATAACATCGAGCGAAAACCCGGATTACAAGATGCGGATCGGATATCGATCCGGAGATGTTTGGATCCCGCAGCTTGAAATCGGAGAAGCATTGGCTAATGAGGTTGCTTATTTCATTCGATGCATAGAGAAATCCGAGAGATCGCTGACTGACGGTCGGGCGGGGCTTCGTGTTATACAGATTCTCGAAGCCGTCAATGAATCGATGAAAAAAATGGGCCAGGCTGTCGACTTGAAGCCATTCGATAGGAGTTAACATGATCCCTTTTCTAGACCTCAAAGTACAGTACCAGGAAATAAAAACGGAAATCGCGGAAGCACTGGATAAAATCCTTGAAAGCAATCAATATACATTGGGAAAAGAAGTAACGGCTTTCGAAGAGGAATTCGCCTCGTATTGTGCCGCCGGTCAAGGAATCGCCGTCAATTCCGGAACCAGCGCTTTGCACCTTGCTCTATTAGCTGCCGGCGTAGGACCCGGGGATGAAGTCATCACGACCCCGTTTACCTTCGTTGCCACCGTCGCCGCCATTCTTTATACCGGTGCCAGCCCGGTGCTGATCGATATCGATCCGAAATATTATACTTTCGATGTATCCAGGCTAGAAGCCGCAATTACGGATAAAACCAAAGCAATCATACCGGTTCATCTGTATGGCCATCCTGCCGACATGGAGGCCGTCCTTGACACCGCGCAGGCAAGAAAGATCGTTGTCATTGAAGATGCTTGTCAAGCTCATGGATCCGAATACAGAGGGAAACGAGTGGGAAGTTTGGGGGATATGGGTTGTTTCAGCTTTTATCCCGGTAAAAACCTGGGAGCTTACGGAGAAGGAGGGATTGTCGTAACGGACAACCCCGAATATGCGCAGAAGATCAGAATGCTTCGAGATTGGGGTCAGGAGAAAAAGTACCATCATGTTATGTTGGGATACAATTACCGTATGGACGGTTTTCAAGGAGCGGTCCTGCGAGTCAAGTTGCGCCACCTCGAACAGTGGACGGAAGCTCGGCGCCATATTGCTGCGGTCTACAGTAAGGCGCTGGAGAACGTCGATGTCATCCCCCCTAGCGAGAAAAAGAATTGCAGGCATGTTTATCATATTTATGCCGCAAGGGTGCAAAACCGCGACAGAGTTATAGAGGCTTTGAAAAAAGAGGGCATCCACACCGGGATTCACTACCCGTATCCCGTTCATGTCCAAGAGGGGTATGTGTCCATGGGTTATAAAAAGGGTGATTTCCCCATAGCTGAACAGATAGCGTCCGAGGTTATTTCTTTACCGATGTATCCCGAACTTTCCGAGGAAGAAGTACGAGAAGTTGCTTCTGTCCTGGGGGCGATTCTTAAATAAGTGTGAATAAGAAGAAGTCATTTAAAAAAGTTCCGGCGTGGCACGGTCGAAAGAGCGCCGCGCCCGACCCTGCTTTCCATCACGAGTTTTCCCAGTATTTGAGTGAGTCCATGGATAGGGAGGCTCTGGTGGCGCTCTACGGACGGTTTCGTGCAGATTGTTCGCAATTCGGGAGATTGATGTGCGCGATCGTTTTTCGAGCGTTGGCGGATCGGGTCGGGACCGGAATTCGCATTGAAGCGGGGGTAGGGTTCTCCCACCCCGAGACGTTTGACATAGGCGATGGCGTATTTCTTGGGGAACAGACGTTTATCCAAGGCCGACACGATGGGCGCTGCAAGATAGGAAATTATGTGTGGATAGGACCACAGAGTTATTTTGATGCCCGAGATTTAATTATCGAAGATTATGTCGGTTGGGGCCCGGGCGCAAAAGTATTGGGTTCGAGTCACACAGGGATGCCCATTGAGGAACCATTGATTGCCACCGAATTGGAGATTCGCCCGGTAAGAATCAAGAAGGCCGCGGATATAGGGGTTAATGCGATTATCTTACCCGGAGTAGTCGTCGGCGAGGGAAGCATTATTGGCGCTGGCGCCGTGGTCGCCGAGGATGTCGCACCATATGCGATTGTTGCCGGGGTTCCGGCCAGATTTTTGAGATGGAGAGACGGCTATAAGCCGTCCCGATAGCTGTCTTCCCTCGTCGAGATCAACATTGATTCATATCGGGGCGTTGGACCCACGGATAGAATCAACCCGGGTGGGGTCAGTTATGAACTTGAATGGAAAAAAAATTTTAGTAACCGGCGGCGCCGGATTTATAGGATCCGAGTTGGTCAGACAACTAATAACCTCCGGCGCCGAGGTTATTGTTGTGGATAACCTGATTACCGGGAGCAAAGAGAACCTATCTGATGTCATAAATAATGATTGCCGACTGGAGATTCTTGATATTCGCTCTATCGAGAGGGTGGAAAGGCTATTAAAACCGATCGATATTATTTTTCACCTTGCTTGCCTGGGCGTTCGTCACTCCATCCATTCCCCTAAAGAGAATCATGAGGTTAACGCGACCGCTACCTTAGATCTCCTCTTAGCCTCTCGAAAAGTTGGAGTGGAGAGATTTGTTCAAGTTTCTTCTTCGGAAGTCTATGGAACCGGATTCAATGTCCCTATGGACGAACGGCATCCTGCGTTTCCGATGACGGTTTACGGGGCTTCCAAGTTGGCCGGAGAATGCTATGCCAGGGCATTTTACCGATCTTACGAATATCCCACTGTAATTGTGAGGCCTTTCAATACCTACGGACCGCGCTCCCATCACGAAGGAGACAGCGGCGAGGTGATTCCTAAATTTCTACTCAGGTGTTTGGCAGGTCGACCGATTATTATTTTTGGCGACGGTAGGCAAACAAGAGATTTTTTATTCGTCTCCGACACAGCTCGTGGAATATTGTTAGCGGGACTTGAAGATAAAGCGGTGGGGAAAACGATAAATATAGCCAGCGGAAAAGAAATCTCGATTAATGATTTGGTTGAAGAGGTTGCGGCGATCACCGGAAAAGCAAGAAGCCAGATAGAACATTATCCGCCACGTCCCGGAGATACCTTGCGCCTTTACGCAGATATTTCAGCGGCGCGAAAACTCATAGGTTTTTCTCCAACCTATTCTCTTCGCGAAGGATTGAAGAAATTGGAGGAATGGTATGTTGAACAGGGGGTAACGCCGGAAAAACTTCTTGAAGACGAAGTGGTTCAAAATTGGGATCGGTCCCAAATATCCTACAATGGATAATAAGCATAATATTCCGATTACACGGCCATTTATCGAGAAAGCAGAAATAAAAGCCGCCCAGCGACCGATTCGTTCAGGATGGGTGACACAAGGTCCCGAGGTCGCTGCATTCGAGAATGAATTTAGGGGCTTTGTCGGTGCGGATCATGCCTGTGCGGTTTCCAGTTGTACAGCCGCTTTGCACCTGGCTTTGCTGGTCGTGGGTATCAAGCCTGGAGATGAAGTAATCACCGTAAGCCATTCTTTTATAGCCACGGCCAATAGTATTTTATACTGCGGAGCTGCTCCTGTGTTTGTCGATATTATTCCAGGGACATATAATATCGATCCCGAATTGGTTGAGCGGGCTATTACACCCCGTACCAAAGCTGTTCTTTGCGTTCATCAGATGGGAATGCCGTGTTGTTTGGAAAAGCTTATGGCTTTAACTCGGCGGTATTCCCTACCATTGGTCGAGGATGCCGCATGCGCGGTTGGCAGTGAAATTCTGATCGATAATTCTTGGGAAAAGATCGGGAAACCACATGGAGATATCGCCTGCTTCTCTTTTCACCCCCGCAAGGTGCTCACAACGGGCGATGGCGGGATGATCACGACCCGGCATGAAGACTGGGATCGGCAATTCAGGCTTCTTCGCCAGCATGGCATGAGTGTCACGGATAAAGATCGGCATGAGGCGGATACGGTTGTTTTCGAATCGTACGATTGTTTAGGGTATAATTACAGAATGACCGATATTCAGGCGGCTATCGGAAGAGAACAGCTTTGCCGTCTTCCCGCTGTTGTCGAAAAACGTCGTGCGCTGGCTCGTCGATATGAAGATTTGCTTAGCGGTATTGAGGGGCTGGAAATACCGCATGAGCCGACGTGGACACGGAGCAATTGGCAAAGTTATTGCGTGATGCTTCCCGAGAATGTTGGTCAAAAGGCGACGATGGAGTATCTTCTAAAGCATGGGATTGCCACTCGCCGAGGAATTATGTGCGCCCATCGTGAACCAGCCTATTCCAACCATACCGCACGTTATCCATTGCCTCTTTCCGAAAATGCACAGGACAGATGCATCTTATTGCCGCTCTTCCCGCAGTTGGAACCGACCGAGCAGGATCGGGTAGCTGCAGTTCTTCAAAAAGCATGCATGAGAAGATGAAATATCCGGACGGATCAAGTTCTTTCAGGCAGTTGGTCAGCGTAATTACGCCCGCGCATAACGAGGCCGCTAATCTAGCATTGCTCTTCTCCCGATTAAAGAAATCTCTCGATGCGACGGGATTCGATTGGGAATGGATATTGGTGGATGATGCCTCGATCGACGACACGTTTCCCGTCTTCCGCAAATTGGCGGCGGAGGATCAGCGGTTGCGGGGTTGCCGATTTTCAAGAAATTTCGGATCACATAGAGCGATAGCCTGTGGGCTGAATAATGCTCCTGGAAATTGTGCGATTGTTTTAGCCGCGGACTTGCAGGATCCGCCGGAAGAAATTCCGAGATTGTTGGAAGAATGGGAAAAAGGTGCTCAAATAGTATGGGCGGTTCGAGGAAAGCGGGAGGGTCATATCGGGAAAGACAAACTATTTTCTAAAATATACTATAAATTAATGCGTTATTCCCTGGCTATGAAGAACCTACCGCCCACTGGCGCTGATTTTTTTCTTCTTGATAGGCGGGTCATTGTCGCTTTTAACGAATTCGGTGAAAATAATGTGAGCATATTCTCGCTATTATCATGGATGGGCTTTAGGCAAAAATCCATTCTATACGATAAGCAGAGCCGGCGATTCGGCAAGTCCGGGTGGACTTTTAAAAAAAAGATCAAGCTGGTCGTCGATACGATCACGTCGTTTACCTATTTTCCTATACGCCTTATGACTTATACCGGTTTTCTCTTCGCTTTGATCGGATTTTGCTATTTGGCTGTTGTCCTTTTTAATGCACTCAGAGGCGTTCCCCCCCAAGGTTGGTCTTCCTTGATGACGGTATTGTTGGTGGTGAGCGGAATAATGATGTTTATGCTGGGGGTGCTCGGTGAATATTTGTGGCGTGCGCTTGACGAAGCTCGTCACCGGCCACGTTATCTGATAGAAGACAGTCTCAACATGTCGCAGTCCGAAACAGTGGATGCAGGGAACAACTGTCATGCCGATAGAGCTGAGCGTTATTGCCCCCCTCTATAACGAGGAGGAGGGCATTGCTGAAAATACCAGGAAGCTTCTGCGGGTTCTGAAGGAATGTGGACGAACCTGGGAATTGATCCTGGTCAACGACGGGAGCACCGACGGATCCCTGGGATTGCTGAAGCCTCTCGCCGTCGCCGAAGAACATCTGAACCTGATCACCTATCCGGTCAACCGGGGGCGGGGGTATGCCCTGCGCCAGGGGTTCGCCGCCGCCCGGGGACGCTTTATCGTTACCACCGAATCCGACCTCTCCTGGGGGGAGGGTATCATCGAAAAACTCTACCGGGCCTTGAAGGAAACGGGACTGGACGTGGTGATCGCCTCCCCCTACAAGGACGGCGGCCGCCTGGAAAACATCCCCTTCAAGCGCGCGTTTCTGAGCCGGTTCGGCAATAAACTCCTCTCCGCCTCCGTCTCCGGGGACCTGACCATGCTCAGCGGAATGACCCGGGGATACCGCCGGGAAGTCATCCAGGCCTTGGATTTGGAATCCGACCGCAAGGAAATCCACCTGGAGATCGCGGCCAAATGCCTGGCCCTGGGATACCGGGTGGGGGAGATTCCCGCCGTCCTCCGTTGGGAGCCGGCCGTTCCCGGGAAACGGGGGCGCCAATCCAAGTTCCATTCGCGCCGTCTGATTTTCAGCCACCTGGCCTTTTCCTTTTATCAGAAGCCGATGCTGATATTCGGAGCCGTGGGGCTCCTGATGGTGTTGGGGGGAATCGCGCTGGGCGTCATGTTTTTCGTTCAATTCCTAATGAGGACCCTTTACCCGGCCCGGCCGATTTATCTATTGATGGTTATCCTCCTGGTGGCGGGGATACAGATGCTCAGTTTCGGTTTTCTCGCCAATCAGATGGGGAGCCTGAAGAGAGACATCTATCGGCTGCAGCGCCTGGCCAAATCTTCCGGCGCGGGAGCGGCCGCCGATGTGGACGATTGAACGTTTTCGGAGGAACAGCCGGGTTTCCATGTTCGGCTCCGTCGACGGCGATCTCCGCCCGGCCGCAGTGAATGGTTGAATCTCCCCTCATAAAGCGGGCCCCTGTCCTGAATCCCGGCATCGAGGCGATGAGGGTGTTGGCGATGGGATCGGTGTTCTTCGCACATTTTTCCCCCTATCCGAGCCCGTCCCCCCTCTTTTCGGCTCCTCCCTGGTACCTTGCTCTCATCGCCGTGGTTTCCACCGCCGGAGTGCCGGTATTCTTCTTCATCAGCGGTTATCTGGCGCCCCGGGAAGGGCGGGAATCTTTTCTCGGGTATCTCCTCTCCCGGCGTTACCTGATTCCCTGGTTGTTATGGGCCACCATCCTCTATTTTCCGCTTGTCGGGGTCACCGGCGGGAGGAGTTCCTGGGAGGGCTGGGCCCGATTCCTGATCGGTTATTCCTCCGTTTATTACTTTCTTGCCCTGCTTATGCTTTTTGAAATCGGGCGGTACCTTTTCAGAAACGTCGATTGCAGGGTGCTGTTTTCGACCGGGTTGGTGGGGGGCGTCGTCTGCTCGGCGCTGGTCTTCAGGTATGCCATCGCGCTTCCCCAGGGGTACCGGCATGTTTCACCGGCGGCTACCTACCTCAATCCGCTCATGTTCTTCGCCAGTTACTCCATGGGCCTCGTTTTCCGCCGGAGCGGGGCGGGGGCGTGGGCCGCGCGCAACCGGGCCCCGATCCTGGTGGCGGCGGCGGCGCTGGCCGTCGCCAAGTATCTGGAAACCCTGGTGCTGGCGGGTCGGTTCGATTCGTGGAGCGTGTATTTTTCGCCCGTCTCTCTGATCTTCGGATTGGGGGTATCGGCGGCCGGGTTTGTGCTCTTGATCGCTCCGGCGCGTCCCGGCGCCCCGCGGTACTGGATCACACTTGGAGGAATGGTCCTGCCGGTATACCTGGTACATCTGATATTCACCGGGGCGTTCAGGTGCCTTTTCGCGAGACGGGGATGGCCTTTGTTCCCCTGGCATCTGTTTGTCTTGCCCCTTTGCGCCGCCGGTTCGTTCCTGCTGGTCTGGATCGGCGGCCGCGTCACCCCCCGCCCCTGGCGGCGTTATATCTGGGGGACGGAGGAGAGAAGGAACGTCAAGCCGACCCCCGTGCCAGAAAGTCCAGGAGAATGTCGGTAATAAGGGCCGAGCTGGTTCCGCTTCCGAATATCTTCGGCCGTTCGCTCTTGGGGCGAGAACGCAGCAGAGCCGAGAGGATGGTCTCCGGCGCGGTTCCCGCCAACGTATTCCAGCCCGCTGCGACGGTCTCGACCCACTCCGTCTCTTCCCTGAGGGTGACGCAGGGGACCCCGAAGATATAGGCTTCTTTTTGAATCCCCCCCGAATCGGTCAGGATCAGGTCGGCGTTTCGTTCCAGAAACAGCATCTCCAGATATCCCACCGGATCGATACAGCGTATGTTCTTCGCCACGGCCAGCCCGGCTTCGGAGATCCTGCCCCTGGTGCGGGGGTGAACCGGGAAGACGATGGGAGTGCCGCTTTCCCCCAGCGCCGCCAGCAGCGATCCCAGGTTCGAAACCGAGTCGGTGTTTCCGGCCCGGTGGATGGTCAGCAGCCGGTACCCGCCCGGGTTCAGGTTCAGAGATTGGAGAAGCGCGGGTCCCCCCGACGGTTTTTCCCGATAACGCATGAGCGCATCGAGCATGACGTCTCCGGTCAGAAAGACTCCCGAGGTAACGCCTTCACGCCGGAGATTATCGACGGCGGTCGCGGTGGGGCAGAAAAGCAGGGTGGAGATTTCGTCGGCGAGAATACGGTTGATCTCCTCCGGCATTTCCCGGTTGAAGCTCCTCAAGCCGGCTTCCACGTGTGCGATCGGGAGATGGAGTTTCGCCGCCGCCAGCGCCCCGGCCAGGGTCGAGTTGGTGTCCCCGTAAATCAGGACCAGGTCGGGCCGTTCCCCTATCAGAACTTCTTCCAGGGCCCCAAGCATGGCCCCGGTCTGCCGGCCGTGCGGGCCGGAACGGATATCGAGGTTGTAGTCCGGCGGGGGGATCTCCAACTCCTCGAAGAATACCGAAGACATGGACTCGTCGTAGTGCTGACCGGTATGGATCAGAACTTCGGCGAACCGCCGTCGCAGCTCTCGGCCGACGGCGGCGGCCTTGATAAACTGGGGTCGGGCCCCCACGATCGAACAAATTTTCCCGTTCATCGGCGTCTGCTCCGCTGAAACCACGGCGTCCCGGTTTCACGGGGCCTGGGCGGCGCGGCGGCCAACCCGGGCGTCGTTAAAACGTATCGATTCTGATAATATTACGGTGGTTACCCCGATTATAAAAAGCGGAAACACCACGGGAAAAGACCGATGAATAAAATTCTCAAGACTGTCGCGCTGCTTCCGTACGGGCGCGTCTATTGCCGCTCCCGGCGGTTTCTGGAAAAATCGCAGTGGTGGAAACCCGAAGACCTGGCCCGGTATCGTTCCGGCAAAATCGAGGCTCTGATCCGTCACGCCTGGGACCGGGTGCCTTTTTACCGGGAGGCCATGGAGCGGGACGGGATCGAGGCCGCCGATATTCGGAGCGTTGTCGATCTGGCACGCCTGCCGGTTCTGAGCAAAGAACAGGTCAACGAGAATTTCGCCCGATTGGTCGCGGCGGATTTCCCGGACCGGCTGATGCTCCTCTACTCGACCGGGGGGTCGAGCGGTCTGCCCACCCGGTTCTATCACGACGCCCGGGAGATGGCCTGGACGGAGGCCGCGGTCAACCGGTCGTATTCCTGGGCCGGATACAGGACCTTGGAGAAGTTTCTGCTCGTTTCCGGTCTCCCCGCAGAGAAACACAGCGTGATCAGCCTGCTGCGCCGGCTCCAGGGGCAGCGGCGGATATCGCTCTTCGGCGCCGGGAAAGACGAGATCGAACAATCGCTCGATTATCTGTTGCGCCTGCGGCCCCACGGGCTCAAAGGATATGTTTCCTGGCTGGAGATATTGGCCGGGGCTTTGAAAAAACGGGGAGGCCCCGCGGTCTGGCGGCCGGCCCATGTCATCACTTCCTCGGAAAAACTCACTCCCCGGTCCCGGGAAATCCTCCGCCGGGGGTTCGGGAGCGAGCCCTTCGAGAATTATTCCAGCCGCGAATTCATGCTTGCGGCCGAATGCCCCAAGCATCGGGGGTTGCATATCGCCGCCGAGAACGTCGTCATCGAGACGGCCAGGGACGGTGTCCCGGTGGCTCCCGGAGAGTGGGGGGAAATCCTGGTAACCGACCTCAACCGTTACGGGATGCCGCTCATCCGCTACGCCATCGGCGACGTCGGCGTTCTCTCCGACCGGGTCTGCGCCTGCGGCCGAGGCCTGCCGATCCTGGAGGAAGTGGTGGGCAGGGTCTCGGACATCATCCGGACTCCGGAGGGGAAACTCATCGCCGCCCCGGCCGTGGCCCATATATTCAAGGACCTCCCTGTACAGGCGTTCCGGGTCATCCAGGAAAACGAGAAGGAGCTGACGGTGCGGGTGGTGCCCCGGGACGGTTACGCCGCCGGGCATGAAGCCCATATCCGGAATGCTTTCCGGGGTATCGAAATCCGGATCGAGTATGTGGAGGATATTCCGGTCCCCGCTTCGGGCAAGAACATCATCGTCGAATCGAGGATAAAAGTTTTTTAGAGTGAAAGGGACGTATCACGCAAAGGCGCAAAGAAGCCAAGGCGCGAAGGAAAAATGACTGAAAATGAAATAGGAGAACCAGTTCATTTAAAGCAATTGCTCACCTATTTGCGGTTATCCGGTTTGAGACTTGGTTTCCTTCTGAATTTTGGCGCCGACTTGATGAAAAATGGAATTAAAAGGATGGTTAACGGTTTGGAAGAGGAGAGTAATCTTGGCGGCTTTGCCCCTTAGCGTCTTTGCGTGATGGAAAAATAAAAGTTTTTTAGACTGAAGACTGAAGGCTGAAGGCTGAAGGCTGAAGATAGGGCAGAAATAAGAAAATCCAAATAAAGGTATGAGAGATCACACCAAACTGAGAGCGTTTGAGTTGGCTGATGAGGTGGCGTTATTGGTCTACCGAGTCACCGCTCTTTTTCCTAAAGAGGAGCAGTATGGGTTAACTTCACAAATGAGACGAGCTGCGGTATCGACAGCTTCCAATATCGTTGAAGGTTGTGCCAGAGCCACTACCTTGGATTACGTTCGCTTCCTCTCCATTGCCTTTGGTTCGACAAGGGAGCTACATTATCAATATGACCTGGCGCAACGATTGGGATTTTTAGTTCATCAAGATTCAGACTTGCTTGGGATAAAACTTATTGAGACGGAAAAAGTTCTTAATGGCTTAATTCGCTCGTTGCAGGACAAATAATTCAATGAATCCTTCAGCCTTCAGTCTTCAGCCTAATCTCCTATTGAACAATACCGTTGCTGTGGTGGAGACGGGGTTGAAGGATTACCCTGGGACACCGCCGTTCGATCCCCCGGAGGTCTTCCCCGAGCTGGAGCGGCTTCCGTTTCGGGTCGGCACCGACCCGGGGAACCGGGTTTACTCCGGGGTGCGCGAAACCCTGAAGCTCCTGGGGCTGGACCGGGAACGGTTCGGGACCAGGGAGTGGAATCCCCTGGGAGAGCTGATCCGCCCCGGGAACAAGGTGGTGATCAAACCCAACTTCGCCCTCCACTACCACCGGGGGGGGGAAACCCCACTGTCGATCGTGGTTCACGCTTCGGTTCTGCGGCCCCTGATCGATTACGCCCAGCTGGCTTTGCAGGGAAGCGGGGAACTCCTGGTTGCCGACGCGCCCGTAACCGACGCCGACTGGGAGAAGCTGATCGAAGTCAACCGGGTGCGGCCGATGCTGGAGATCCTGAATCGATCGTATCCGCTCCGGATCGGCTTGCGGGACCTGAGAAGGGTCGTGGTCTCCGGCTACGATCAGAACAACCTTTTTCTGGACCGCCGCGTGCAGGGTTACGGCGCCCGGCACACCACGATCGTCAACCTGGGGAAACACAGCGCTTTTTACGGCCTGCCCCCGAAAATCGAGAAGCTCTACTACGGGGCCGATTTCGACCGCCGCATCCCCCAGGCGCACCATCGCGGCGAAATCCAGGAATATTCGGTGGCGGCCGATATTCTCGAAGCCGATGTCGTCATCTGCGTTCCCAAGCTCAAGACCCACAAGACCGCGGGAGTGACCCTGAGCGTCAAAAACATCGTGGGCATCAACACGGACAAGAATTTTCTGCCTCATTACCGGATCGGCGAGCCGCGCGACGGGGGCGACGAATATCCCGATACCGGCGGCCAGTGGCTCCGGTGGAAAGGGAAGCTGGTAAGAACGGCCATAGACATCGGCCTGGGCCGGCTCGGCTCGGTTGTGGCCCGGCCCCTGAACCGGTTGTTGAACTTCTACCGGCGATTCTCCCTGGGGGAACGGGCCGCGGACCCCACCATCGAGACCGCCGACCTCGTCTACAAGCGCCTGCTCGGCCGCCGGGTCCGTTGCGGCCATTGGTACGGAAACGACACGCTCTGGAGATTGGGAGTCGACCTCAATCGGGTTTTACTCTATGCCGACCGCGACGGCGTTATCCACGAAACCCCCCGAAGGTCGTATCTCTCCCTGATGGACGGCATTATCGCCGGGGAAGGGAAGGGGCCGATGGTTCCGGATCCCCGGCACGTCGGGGTCCTGATCGCCGGGTTCAACCCCTTGGCCGTGGACCGGGTTGCCGTCGGCCTGATGGGCTTCGACGAGGCCAGGCTCCCGATCGTGGCCAAAGTGGCCTCGGCTCCCGGCCTCTCCCTGGGCGGGTCCCGGCCCCCGGAAGTATGCCTCGTGCCCGGGACCGATCTGCCCCATCTTGCCCCCTTCGAGCCGGCCCCGAATTGGAAAGGTCATATAGAGAGAGGCATGGAGCAGAGAGCATAGAGCATAGAGTAGAATGAAAGATAGGATAAATAGGGAGAATAAATCGGAGCCCGATATGGCAGGAAAGGCTAAGTTCAGATTTGAAGATCTTGAAATCTGGCGTAAATCTGTCGAGGTTGGGATCAAGTTATTGGATATAGCAGATGAGGTAGAGAAGAAGAGACTTTTTCGCTTTGCAGACCAAATTCGGGGTGCGGCTCTTTCGATGTCGAATAATATAGCTGAGGGTTCCGGAAGTAGGTCGCGAAAAGAGTTTAATCAGTTTCTGAATATTGCCCGACGCTCCACTTTTGAGAATGCCAACATGCTCTTTATCCTTCAAAAGCGAGATTTAATCAGCATCGAACAAAAAGAATACTTATTGGTTGAGTTAGATACGATCTGTCGGATGATCAGCGGTTTCCAGAAAACTCTACGTGGATAGTTGTCACTCTATGCTCTATGCCCTATGCTCTATGCTCTTTCCCCTGAACCCTAGGTTTTTGTCGGATGATCAGCGGTTTCCAGAAAACTCTACGTGGATAGTTGTCACTCTATGCTCTATGCCCTATGCTCTATGCTCTTTCCCCTGAACGCTGATTTATGAATCGGAAAAAGGCCAACTGGATCTTGACCGGAATCCTTGTTCTAGGCGCGGCGGCGCGCCTGGGGGGAATCTGGTACCGCCATTTTCCCGACGAGTCTTTTCAGCTTTACCGTTCCCTCAAAATCGGCGCGGGAGAGTTCACTCCGAATTGGTTCATGGGTGTCTATACCTACCTCATGTTCGGGTTTTACTCCCTGTTTTTTCTGGTCGGCCGGATAGGAGGAATATTTCCCAGTATTGAGGTTTTCATGGGGCGGTATTATACCGATCCACTCATATTTTATTGGGTTGGGCGCGCGGTTGAAAGCGCCGCCGGCATTGTTGGGATCTGGATGCTCTACCGGTTGGGCCGTTGTTTTTTTGATCGAGGCGTTTCCTTGGCATCCGCTTTTTTTCTGGCCTTTAATTTAACCCATATTCAAATTTCCCAGTTTGCTCGAGGCCAAGCCTTCGCTCTGCTTTTCGGGATGGCGGCTCTCTTCTTCGTGGCGGGGTATCATCGCCGGAAAAGTTTTCTAAAATTGATTGCGGTGGGAATATTTCTGGCCGCCGCTATCTCGATCCGGATCTACTATCTAGCTTATTTTATTCCCGTTGGAATTATTTTCTTCTCGTCAAGAACCCGGTTCGCCCAAAAGGCCTCCGACACCCTGGCATTGATAGGTGTATTTATTGCTTCGTCTATTCTGTTTACACCGGAGCTGGTTACGGATCTTCCCCACTTACTCGGTGGGTTATACAATGCCACGGCTTCTCTCTCGTTTAATGAAGGAATGGATACCAACTTTCTCGGGGCGGAGGTGAGCAATGGCTGGGTAGCTTATCTATTTACTTATTTGCCCGTCTCATTGGGTTGGCCTCTTTATGTAATCTCCTGGGCGGGAATGGGTTGGTTGGTTATCCGCGGGAGGAAGCTAAGCAGCGCGACCATCATTATATTTCCCATCGTATATCTAGCGGTAATGGGAAAATCGCAACTTGCCGCTCCTCGGTACGCAATACCGATCATGCCGTTTTTATTTCTGTCGGCAGCTTCCTTTGTGGGGGAGATAACATCGCACGAAAAGCTAAGGCGCCATGCATGGATATTCTCCATGGTGACGGTTCTCCTGGTCAGCCCCGGGATTCCGGAGATTGTTTCCTACGACCTTTCCCGAAGCGAATTCAACACCATCGACCTCGCTCGGCAATGGATATTGGACAACATTCCCGACCGCGCCGGAGTGGCGGTGGAAAGCACCGGTTATGCCGGGCCCAATATCCGGCTCTATTCAGTGATCGATTACGATATATATCGAATGTCGCCCGGGGAATTGAAGGCGCTGTACCGGGAAAGGATGAAGGGGGGAGAGACCGACTCTCGGGCTCTCCGCTACTTTATCGATCACCCCCCGACGCCGTGGCACCGGATTTACGACCTCAATGTCAAACAGCCGGTCGACATCGGCTATCTGCTTGAGGAAGGAGTCGAATATTTCGTCATCAGCTCGGGAGTTCGCGACGACTACGAAAACGACGACCTGGTCGAGGCCAAATACCCCCAACTGGTTCGCAACCGGCGGTTGTTCTACCGTTGGGTGGAGGAGGAGGGAAAGCTGCTCAAATCTTTTTCTCCCGGGCCTGCCTGCCCCGGTCCGCGCATCGATATCTATCGCGTTTATTAACCCCGGCCGTGAACCTCACCGGTCATCCTGTTTGAGGCTTTGTGGTTGACAACGTTTAGTATGTTCAATATATACTAAACAAAATTTCAGGCCCCGAAGGTAATCGTGGTTAATTCTGTAGAACAAGCAAGACGCGATATGATTGAAGCGGCGGGTAGGACCACTCAGGATTTTGGCTTGGGTCGTATCGTGGGGCAATTGTATGCGTTGCTTTATTTCAACCCCAGTCCCATGAGCCTAGACGATATGGCCGGAAAGCTGAAAATCAGTAAAGCTTCGGTCTCCACGAATATACGCGATCTTGTGAAATGGTCGGCGGTACGTAAAGTCTGGGTGGCCGGCAGCCGTCGGGATTACTATGAAGCCAGAACTGATTTCATAGATATTCTCCGTAAGGGTATATTACCGTTTGTCCGAGGCAAACTATCTTCATCCGTTATTGCTGCCGACGAATCGATCAAGCTGCTGACATCCATTTCCGATGAAGATGGACAGGTCGATAAAGGCGAGAAAGAGTTCTGTCGCAGCAGATTGGAGATGATTAAGAACTCTCATCGGAAAATAGCTCTATTGCTGGAATTAGGTAGCGGACTCGAATGATGGCCAAGGCCGGACAATGATGGAATCTTTGAAAGAATTATGGGGGTATAGACAGTTAATAATTACCCTTACGATCAGAGAAATCAAGATTCGCTATAAGCAAACGATTTTCGGAGTCGGTTGGGCTGTAATCCAACCCGTAGCGATGATGGTGATTTTTACCGTGATTTTCTCCCGGTTTCTTCATCTGGACAGCGAGAACTTTCCCTATCCGATATTTTCCTACAGCGCTTTAATTTTTTGGACGTTCTTTTCCACCTCGCTGTCTTTCGGTCCTAACTCTATGTTAAGAATGGCCGACCTTATCAAGAAGATCTACTTTCCCCGGGAAATTCTGCCGATCTCGGCGGTCCTGGCCGCGCTTGTCGATATGCTGATCGCCTCCGTGATTTTCGTTGCCTTTATGATCTATTACGGAATCCCCTTCGGTCCCGAACTTCTGCTGGTCCCTCCGCTGGTCTTTCTCCAGATACTATTTACCGTTGGTGTCGTCCTTCTTATGTCCGCCCTGAACGTCTATTATCGGGATATTCGACATGGCATTCCCTTTCTTGTCCAAGCCTGGATGTACGCTACTCCGATAGTTTTCTCGATGAGCAAGGTCCCCGAGCGATATCGGCCTTGGTATGTCGCGGTCAATCCGATGGCGGGGTTAATAGATGGTTACCGCCGGATCATCCTTCACCAGATGCCGCCCGACGGTTTTTTGACCCTGATCGTGCTGGCGATGGCGATTATCTGGCTGGTAATGGCTTACTCGATTTTTAAAAGGATGGAAGGAAGTTTTGCCGACGTGGTCTAGTGGATATGAATGAAGAAGGCATAATTTTCGATAAGGTCTCGAAAAAGTTTCGGATAAACCCTGGCGGTCTGTCCGATGCCTTTCACTGGCTGCGTTGGCGGATGCGCCCGGAGAACCGCGGGCTTCACCGCATCGATCCCGAGAGGGAGATCTGGGCCCTGCGTGATGTGTCCTTCCGGGTAAGGAAAGGCGAGGTAGTGGGCTTGATCGGTCCCAACGGAGCCGGCAAGTCGACCATCCTGAAAATACTCTCCCGCATCACTCAGCCCACTCAGGGCCGGGCCCAGATCTTCGGCCGGGTCGGAGCCCTAATCGAGATCGGCGCCGGTTTCCACAACGAGCTGACCGGCAAGGAAAACGTCTATATGAACGGCGTAATAATGGGGATGAGTCGGGCCGAGATCGGAGACCGCTATGACAGCATCGTGCGGTTTTCGGGGCTGGAGAAATTCATGAACACTCCCCTGAAGAAATACTCTTCGGGAATGAGAGTGCGCCTGGGTTTTGCCGTCGCTGCAAGTATGGAGCCGGACGTAATGCTTGTTGATGAGGTTCTGGCCGTCGGCGATGCCGATTTCCAGACTCGCTGCGTGGAGAAGATGCTCTCGTTCAAGGAAAAGGATATAGCAATCATCTTTGTTTCCCACAGTATGCCGTCGGTGGTGGCGATGTGCGACCGCTGTATTTTTCTCAAGGATGGAGAGATCCAGGCGGAGGGCGAACCGGCCGCTATGGTGGAAAAATATATGTCCTCAACCCGAAGTTCCCTGAGGACCAAGTCTGTTTTGGAGGAAGGAGAGGAGAAAATCCATTCACCATCTTCTAGTGTCCTCGAGATTCACAACGTCGAAATTCTCGATGGAGGGGGAACTAAGTCAGGGTCATTTGCCTACGGAGCGCCCCTAACTGTGAGAATTCATTATTCTGTTCCGGAAGCAGTTAAACCATTTGTCCTCATCCGTGTGATGTCCGGTAGCAGGGTGGCGTTTTTTGCCAGTATGTTTTTTGATGGAAATAACTGCTGTCTTTCCGGAAGCGGCCAGCTCGATTGTACTTTCTCGTCTCTTCCGCTTTTTCCAGGAGAATATCAGATAACAGGTTATATCCGCGGAGAGAAGTGTGTGGAGACACTTCTCTATCAGAGTCTATGGGGGACATTCAAGGTGGTCAGTGGCTACGAAGTATACGGTTTCGAGGGGAAGTATCTTCGGGCGTTCTCAAATAATTTTAATATGTCACCAATACACGTCCCCCACTCTTGGCGGGTTTCGGATGAGATACAGTCTAATACATGAATTAAAACGGGAAAAGGCTTCTCTCCAGGACTTTATTAGGTGGTATTGTTTTCATCGAAAATCTCCGCTACGCTATGAAACATTTCGCTTCAACGGTAGGAATTATCTGTACTGCATTCATCATCACAACCATACTTGGCGGAATGAGCGGGCGATAGAAATCCCCATATTTCTTAATCTGTTGCATCAATACCCTCCGGAAGTTGTTTTAGAAATAGGCAATGTACTTTCCCATTACCGACGATTAACCCACGATGTAGTTGATAAATACGAGATTTCGTTTCGCCGCTCGATTATACGCGAGGATGTACTGACTTACACCCCGAAGCGACGTTACGACCTTTGTATAAGTATCTCAACCTTTGAACACATCGGTTTGGATGAAGGTAATAAAGACCAAGAGAAAATACTGGGTTTGACGACAAGTTTTCAACGTTTTCTAAACCCTGGCGGGAGGGTGATTTTCAGCATTCCGCTTGGGTATAACTTATTCTTGGACGAAAGTATTTTTAATGGAAAGGTTCCGCTTGCCAATTGTAGTTTCATGCACCGGGTTTCAGCGGATAATAGGTGGGAGCAAACCGATATGTTTACTGCGTTCAAGCGGCAGTATGGCAAACCTTATCCGAGCGCAAATGCCCTGTTAATTGGTGAATACAGGGAAAATGATGATCGGTAAAGGCGAGGCTAAGTCCGACAGAATGCAATATTGTAGATTCTGTGATGATTATACCGGGGTACGTTTCATTTTTTTAAAAGGTGGTATTGCATATTTCAAGTGTAGCAATTGTGGCTTGATATTCACTACTTCTGGAACAGAGCATCCGTTAGTTAATTATGATCGAGCATATTACTTACGGGATACTAGGCGATATTTCCCGGAACCAGGAACTCCTAGTTATGAGAGAATGCGTCGGGGTTGGATGAAGAGGATTCGTAGACTGAAGGCTCATGCACGAGGGAGACGCTTACTTGATGTTGGATGTGGTACGGGAATGTTTATAAGCATAGCTTTGGAAGAAGGTTTTGACGCCTGGGGATTTGAAGTCCAGTCCGCCGCGGAGATAGCCGCTCAAAATAGTAGCATTAAGGGAAGGATATACACAGGCGAATCACTAGAATGCTTAAAAGGTGAGACTTTCAATGTGCTAACTATGTGGGGGGTGCTTGAGCATCTCGATAGTCCAGCTCTAATTCTGGGTGGCGTCGGTAAGTTATTAAATAAAGGGGGGATATTTGCCTTATCTACCCCAAATATTTCATCGATGAACAGGTGGTTATTTGGAACTAAGTGGCGTTTTTTTATCCCTAGTGAACATGTTATTCATTTTAATAAGGAGAACTTAAAAAAAGGGTTAGAACAAGCAGGTTTTAGAATAGTGAAAATTAACACGGTTTTTAGCCAGCCAGCTTTGCGCGAAGGGCTGTATTCATTAAATACAGTTATGCGTCATATTTTTATGATCTTGGCTATACCATTGTTATGGTTATTCCGCAGGCCATTAGAGTGGATAGGGTTGGGAGATACACTAGAAATTATTGCGGTTCTGCGCTGAGCGGAAAGTAGTATGCACCGAAAGAAAACAAGAGTTGTAGTAATTCACGATTTTTTGGCTCAATGGCGTCGGAATGACTTAGCCATTCTTCAGAACGAATTCGTGGTCAGGACGCTAGAGTGGAAGGGGGGTGGGACTTGGCCCCGGCTCCTGGCAGCCCTGGCCAGGGCAGACATTCTTTTCCTCTGGTTTGTGACCGGGTATGGCGCTCGGGCGGCCCAAATGGCCCGGCTGATGGGAGTCAAGACAGCACTCGTAGCCGGAGGGGTGGATGTTGCCGCGGTTCCTGAGGCGAATTACGGGGCCATGCGGTTCCAGCGGGGTCGGAAACGGGGTCGTTCAATGCTGGAAGGGGTGGATCTGGTCATTCCCTTCTCCGAGTTTTCGGCTTCCGAGGTCCGGCGCTGGGCCAGCCCGAAGAAGATGGAGGTTGTCTATGTGGGAGGAATAGACGTCGACCGATATCGTCCTGCCCGAGAGAAGGAGGATTTGGTTATAAGTGGTGGTTGGATTACACGTTCAAACCTGAAAAGAAAAGGACACGAAGACTTTGTCAAAGCAGCAGCTCTTTTGCCACATATCAAGTTCGCTCTGGTCGGGAAGGACCGGGATGGAACCATCGATTATCTTCGCACGATTGCTCCTCCCAACCTTGATTTTGTAGGGGATGAGCAAAGGCTGGAATACTTCCAGAAAGCAAGGGTTTATGTCCAGCTTTCGGCACACGAAGGGTTCGGGCTATCGGTGGCCGAAGCCATGGCCTGCGGCTGTATCCCCGTGGTGACCGGGAGGGGTTCGCTTCCCGAAGTTGTCGGAGAGACAGGTGTCTTTGCCGAATATGCTGATCCGGCTTCCGCCGCCGCGGCCATCTCCCGAGCCTTGTGCTTCCCGGCTTCAGCCGGAGAAAAGGCCAGGAACAGGGTAATCGCCAATTTTGACTTGAAAGCCAGAGAAAAGGGTCTGGTTCGAGTTTTGCGGGAGCTTGTTCAAGATAAAAAGGAAGAGACGATTGAAGACGATCGTGATCGGTCTTGATGGGGCCAACTGGGATCTCCTGGGGCCCTGGTTGAAAGACGGAGAACTTCCCAACTTAGCGCTCCTGCGGGAAGAAGGAAGCTGGGGAGTCTCATTGGCCCAGCTCCCAGCCGTTACCTGTCCCAACTGGCGCTGTTACTCCACAGGGAAGAATCCGGGAAAGTTGGGGGTTTATTGGTGGAAGATGCTTGATAAAAAGGCGCGGCGGTTGCGGGGCTTTGATGCGAAGACCTTCAAGTCCGCCGATTATTTCGATTATCTAGCGGAACGGATGAGAGTTGGGGTTCTGAACTTTCCCACTTCTTATCCCCCCAAGCGCACATGCGGGTTCTGGATAGCAGGGCCGCCCGATGCCGCCGAGACGGGGTATGCCGAGCCTCCGGAAATGGAGGTTCGTCTGCGCGAAGAGTTCGGATACCGGGTCCACCCTCGCATCCCGCTCCAGACCCAGGAGGACGATAACAAGGAGGCTATCGCGGGGATACTCGACTTAATTGGAACACGGTTCCGAGTCGCCGAGGCCCTTTTGGATGAGGTCGATTTTCTCCAGCTTTCGATTTATTATAGCAACAATCTTCAGCATTTTCTTTTCGATCATCCCGCCACACTTGCTGCCTGGAGAATAATCGACCGTTATCTCGGCATTTTTCGGGCGCGCCCCGATCTCCGGATTGTTCTCATGTCGGACCACGGGATAGGGAAGGTAAGTGCGACCTTCCATATTAACCGCTGGTTGGAGGAGGAAGGTCTGCTTTCTCTGATCCCGGGTGCACATTGGAGCCGGCGCCTGGCCGCGGTCAAACCTTTCGGCTTCAATCCCAGAGGTTTGTTGAAGGATTTCTTCGAGGCTCGCGGGCTCAAAGAGAGACTCCGTCACACCCTCCCCCGGGCCCTTTCATCTCTACTCTTCCTATCGGAGAGTCCCCTGAGCCCGATTCCTCTAGAAATAGTCGATTGGGAGAAATCCCGCGCTATTGGACTCGGTCAGGGGGTCGTCTATATTCTAAGAGATAAAGACGATGAGGAGTACTACCGCGTGCGGAGCCGAGTTAAAGAAGGCTTGACTAGCCTGAAAAATCCCGTTTCGGGTCAACCGGTTGCGCGGGGAGTCTACGCCCGGGAGGAAGTCTATCGAGGTCCCTATCTGGATTTTGCCCCTGACTTGGTGTTCGAACAGGCCCACGACCTATACACGGTGGCTTCGTACAACCCCACAGCCTTCAGTCTTCCCACCCGGTGGAGGGCGGAAAATGTCCGGGAAGGGATATTCCTGGCGGCTGGCGAGGGGATTCACCCGGGGCCGTGTCCCGGGCCGATTAACATCATCGATCTTGCCCCTACGATTATGCATTGGCTCGGGATGGAGATTCCCGAGGATATGGACGGCCGGGTTGTTGGGGAATTATTTGAAGCGGGGAGCGAACCGGCGGCTAGGACGGTGCGCAAACGCGAGCCCATCAGGGTAGATCCGGCCGTTGCCTCACCTTCCGAACAGGCCGAATTGACGCAACGCCTCGAGAGTTTGGGATATCTGTGACGGGCAGGTCATCCGAATGCTCTACTGCACCTACCAGGACCTTGGGCATCGCCCCGAGATCGAATACGTGTTCCATTTCCTAGCGAACCGTCTCCAATCGCCCGAGGTGGTCGTTGCTCCGTATGGAATGGGTGGTCCAGTCCCGGCTGAAGCCGTCACTATTGCATATGGTAGGGTGCCTCCTCCCGGCCATTCCCGTCGCTTACTCCAGATTATTCCCTCGGGTCTTATCGGTCGTGTCCCCGAGGTTGGCGTATCTAAGACAACGGCGGGACATAACGCTTGCCCGATACTCTTCGGGCAAAACCGGGCCGAAGAAACATTCCAGAACGGGAATGTTTCGGTCCGAACCGAAGAGGATCTTATTGCCGGGATATTTTATCTTTTAAGCCGCCTGGAAGAGACAAGAAGGGGGGAACGGGATAGATTCGAGCGTTATCCCGCGGCAAGGAGTTTATTAAGTCAATCGAACCTGCTGAAACAACCATTGGCCGATAGGTACGCCGAGCGGATCTTGGATTGGGTCCAACAAATCGGACTTTCCTTGGTGCGTAAGGCCCCCTGGTCCGGCCGGAAATTTGCTGCTTGTATCACCTGTGACATCGATCACTTCAGACGCTATCGAAGGTGGCAACTGTTCCGCGGCGCGGCGGCGGCTATTTTAAAACACGGCGATGTACGGGGGGCGATTCGGGCGGCCGGAGAATTATTTCTTTCCGATCCGTTCGATACCTTTCATTATTACGACAGCCTTTCCCGTGCAGCCTTTTACATTCTCGTCGGTGGGAAAACTCGATTCGACGGGTGCAACAGTCTCGAAGACAAGTCCTTTCGTCGGCTTATTCGCAGGCTGGGGCGTAAGCACGAGATAGGTTTGCATGGGTCTTATGATTCATTCCTCGATGCGGGATTGCTTTCCCGCGAGAAAGCGGCCCTGGAAGAAGTGACGGGGAGTCCGGTCATCGGCGTGCGCCAACATTTTCTTCGGTTCAGCGTACCATCCACGTGGCGGGTCCAGGAGGAATCCGGGTTCGTTTACGATACGACGCTTGCTTACGCCGAGGCCCCCGGCTTCCGGGCCGGAACCTGTTTGCCTTTCATGCCCTTCGATACCCAATTTCGACGCGAGATGGGTATCTGGGAACTGCCGCTAACGATAATGGAATCATCCCTGATCCGTTATCTTGACCTGGAGCCCGAACAGGGATTGAAACTAATGGTCGAGCTGATAGATGAAATCAGGTCCGTTGGAGGGGTTTTCGTTTTGCTCTGGCACAACTCCTCACTGGGAAGGGCTGCCCCCCCCGGTTGGAATTCGGTATTTGCCCGCACCATCGAGTATTTAAGGGAAAAAGAGGCCTTCCTGACCGTTCCGGAAGAGGTGATAGGGTTATGGAGTGCGAGAGCGCATTGAAGAGGGTGCTGCTGATCTCTTATTGGTTTCCCCCGGTGGGAGGAACCTGGGTCATGCGGGCGCAGAAACTCGCCAAGTACCTGCCCCGGTATGGCTGGGAACCGGTCATCCTCTGCGCCCGCAACCCTCATGAAACCGTGAAGAGGATGGATATGAGCCTTTTCGACGAGCTGCCGACCTCGCTTCTCGTTTACAGGGCGCGTTCGCCCGAACCTCTGTTTATGCTAGACACGGCCAAGCGGTTCGCGCGGCGCGCGATACCGGCGGGAACAGTGCGCGGCCGGCGGGCGCTTGATGCTCTCGACTGGCGCCTGGATCGATGGTACGACCGGTTCAGCCGCCGACTGGTTCCCGATCCCACGGCGGCCTGGATGCCGTGGGCCGGACGGTTGGGGCGCCGGATCATAACCCGGCACCGTCCGGCGGCGATCCTCTCCACGGCTCCTCCCTACAGCAATCATATCGTCGCTATGCGCTTGAAGAGGGAATCCGGGCTTCCCTGGATTGCCGATTGGCGCGATCTGTGGACCCTGGATAGGCGTTACTCGAAGACCGGTCGCCTCCGGCGCAGGGAGGAAGTTCTGGAAAGATCCGTTTTGAAAGAAGCGGACGCCGTTACCGGCATCCTCGATGAAATCAATGCCAGCCACATCGGGCTCGCCGGCGCGGAAAATCCGGAGAAATTCCACACCATCCCGCATGGGTTCGATCCCGATGATTTTCACGAGCCCCCCCTCGATCCGGCGCCGGGGAAATGGAATATTTCCTACGCCGGGACCTTTACCCAGGAAATCAGGCCCGGGGTGTTCCTCGACGGCGTTCGCCACGCCGTGGACGCCGACGCGCGGCTGGCTGAAAAACTCAGGGTCAACTTCATCGGTTCGCCCAACCCGGAATTGGCTTGGGCGGTGGCGGAAAGAAAACTGGAGCCATGGGTCGCCTTTACCGGTTTTCTGCCTCATCGCCGGGCTACCCGGACCATGATGGGATCCGATCTGCTCTTGCTGGTTCTCGGCGACGTTCCGCGGGGCGAGATGGTGGTTTCCAACAAGATTTTCGAGTATCTGGCTTCCCGGAGGCCGATACTGGCTTTGGTGTCGGAGGGCGCGGCGGCGGAAGTGATCCGTGCCACCGGTGCGGGTCTGGTGGTGTCTCCCCCCGACCCGGCCGCGGTGGCCGCGGCGATTACAGCCGCGTTTCACGGTAAAGGAGCGGCCCGGTGCCGGGTCGACGCTTCCAAGTTGGATGAGTATGATCGGTCTCTTCACGCCCGAAAGTTTGCCGAAATCCTGGATGGCTTAACGGGACGGGAAACATGACGCGAGGGAACGAGGGGATGGAATCGGAGAATACACGGGAGTGGAAAAGGCTCGAGCGGGCCCACCACAATCTCATCGCCGGTGAGTACGATTGTTGGTATGCCATGCGGAGGCATGAGGAGGCCGAGTTTGGTCCGGCGGCGAAAAAAGTCGAAGAACTGTTTTCCCGGTTTCGAGGCGGTTGTTTTCTCGATTGCGGAACCGGAACGGGACAGGTAGCCGTTGAAGCGGCTTCCGGGGCGGGAATGGTGATAGCGATGGATATCGCCGAGAAAATGATAGATATCGCTCGGAAAAGAGCGGAAGAAGCCGGTCTTTCGGCGAAAATCCACTTCGTTGTCGGGGACGCGGAAAACCTGCCGTTCGCTTCCGAGGTGTTCGATTGCGTAACCATAACCGGTACGCTGCATCACCTGCCCAGATTCGATACGGCGATCTTCGAGAGCGTCCGCTGCCTTAAAGCGGGGGGGGGCATCAGGATCCAGGAGCCAACGGATATCGATCGCAACCCGGTTGATCTCCTGGTGAAGATAGTGGAAAAAGCCGGGAAGATAGTTCTTGGGCGCAAGGCCTCTCCGGTTGAAAAACCCTCGGTCGGAACTCCTCGGGAAAGGGGGCTTTCTCCCCGGGCGCTTCTGAGAATGGTGGCCGACGCCGGTGTTAATTACCGTGTATATTTCAGGACCGGCTACCCCTTCAGCCGTCAAATTTTCGGGCACAGAATGGGGACGAGACTCGCGGAAGGGGCTAATCGGATCAACGGTTTCTTGAAACGGGGCCGAATACTCCTTCTTCTCGGGATCAAGTCGAAACCATAGCGGTTCGGGTGATGAGCGGGGAAAAAATAACGGTTGTCTGTAACGATCTTTCTCATCAGCCATTCGGCCGAGCCGCGCTGCTGGCCGAAGTCCTTGCTCTGCGCTACAAGGTCGAAATCGTCGGGATAACCGAAAAAAGCGGACTTTGGGCCCCGTGGGCATCGACCCACATCCCGATCAGGAGTGTGGAAGTCTCGACGGGGGGGCGCCTTTTCCCGGGTTTCGTCAAAGCGCTCCACCGACTGAAAAATCTGATCGACGCGGATGCCGTGTACGCCGTCAAGACCCGCGTTCCCAGTCTGCTCCCGGCCCTGCTGGCAAAAAAGAAGGCAAGAATACCGGTCGTGGTCGATATCGACGACTGGGAGTCTTCCTTGTATACATCATTCCGGCTCCGCGACCAATCCAAACGCGAGCTTCTCCGGGACCCGGAGAGCCTTTTATATACGCGTTGGGCGGAAAAGGCGGTAAAACGGGTCGACGGCGTGACGGTGGTGTCGAGCTTCCTCCGCGATTATTTCGGTCGTGGGGTCCTGTTGCCCCATGGGCGCAACACCGATGTGTTGGACCCGAAGTTGTTTTCGAAGTCGGAAAACAGAAAACGCCTGGGATGGGACGATTATCGAATAGCGGTTTATCTGGGAACTCCGACTCGGCGGGCCTTCGATGTCGAAACCGTTGCGGCGGCCGTGGGGTCCGTATCCGATCCGAGGTTTCGGTTGGCCGTCATAGGAGCCGGAACCGGCTCGACGGTTATTCGAAATCTCAAGGAAAAGATTGGAGATAAGCTCGTTGTCGAGGAAACCGTCCCTTTTTCTCGGATGCCGGAATACCTGACCGCCGCTGATGTAGTGCTGCTGCCTTCCCCGGATGTGCCGACGATGAAGGCTAATATCCCCGCGAAACTTTTTGACGCGATGGCCTTGGGCTGCCCGATCGTGGCTACGGCGGTTTCCGATATCCCGTCTATACTCCAAGAATGCGGGTGGCTGGTCCCTCCGGGAGATCCGGTTCGCATGGCCGCGGCTCTCGATAAAGCTCTCGGGGACCGGAATCGAGCCGGAGAGATGGGGGCAAAGGCGAGAGAGAGGTGTATTGAAAAATACGGTTATCCTAAAATGCTTGAAACCTTGATGAACGTTTTCGAGCCGCTGATCGGTTCGTCATCCCGATCGGCAAGGGAGCATGCCCAATGAGTATCGATGCCAATTACGAATTGATGTTCGGGAAGAGCGAGCTTCCCCAGTTCCAACCGATGGGTTTGACGATGTTCCCGATATTCGTCGACGCCGAACGGATCCGGGAAGCGATGGAGCGGGCCCGGGAGATCGGCAGCTGGGTTCTGGTGTTCTGCATCGGGACCAAGCCCTGCTACTACAAGTTCTGGGGCTCGATCGCCGCCGCCCGCGACGCCGGTATCCCCTACCTGATCCTGGACGCCGGGCAGCATTACGATCCCCGCCTCACCCACGGGAAAGACGAGTTCGATTTCAGGAAGAACGTGGCGGTGGAACTCGGTATCCGCGGCGATCTCGCGCTCAAGAGCGCGGAGCTGATGGTCAAGATGCGCTGGTTGGGGAAAATGCTGCGCGAGCGCTGGCCCGAAGTCACGGTCGTTCCCGTGGTCCTGGGAGACACCATTCTTACCAGCATGATCCCGCCCGCCTGGATGTTTTCCCGGGGGGAAAAAGCGATTCAGAACGAGGCGGGGCTGAGAAGCATGGCTCCCCGGGAGATGAAAGGAATCGTCGAGCTCGAACCCGGGGCTTTCATCGAGAAGCAGTTCAACGGGCCCTGGGAGCTGCTGCGTGACGAGCCGATGCCGGAACAGTTCGACACCTTCACCTCCGCCGCCGGTTCCGAGTTTCATTTCGCTCCCCTGGAGCTGAACCGGGACCACCTCCTACGGGAAGGGCATTCCGCCGAAAACATCTGGGTCATCGGCGGAGTGGTCAGCGACGCTCTGGAGCTCAAGCGCCGGGAACGGGACCCCGTCAGCGTCTTCGATGAGTATCCCCAATTACGGCGGGGCGACTGGCTGAGGATAGATATTCACCGGCGCGGGAACCTCACTCCCCACCGATTCCGGTCCATCGTCGAGGGTATCGTCCGCCTGGTGGAGGCGGGCCGGAACGTGAATTTCGTGGAGATGAACGCGACCCGCCACGCTCTCGACGTCTACGGCCTGCGTCCCGATCTCGACCGTCTCCGCGGGCGGCCCAATTTCCTCTATACCGAGGTTTGGCCCAAGTATTCCCATGTGATCGAGTTTCTCGAGTCCGACCGCTGTTTTTCGGTCCTCACGGACTCGGGCGGCGTTCAGGAGGAGATGAACCTGCTGGGAAAGCCCTGCCTTACCTGCCGGTTCAATACCGACCGGCCGGAAACGGTCATGCAGGCGCGGAGCAACCTCCTGGTTCCCCCGATCAGCGGCGAATTCATCGAAACGATGGTCGGTTACCTCTTCGAAAATCCGGAACTGTACCGGAAGATGGTCCCCCGGCGCTCCCTCTACGGCAGCGGCGCCGGGAAGAAGATGATCGAGGTGGTGGCGGACCTGATCGAGCGCGGGGCCAAGCCGTTCCGATGGGCCCACCAGGCCGAAGGCTTCGAATTCCCGGACGAGGGCGACATCGAATACCTGAAATTTTAGGAGCAGGGAAGTCGGCACCTGATTACTCTGATTTACTCTGAATGGAACGGTTAGGATGGAATATCTCTATAGCGAGACGACGGAGAAAATAATACAGGCTGCTTATCGTGTGCATAAGACACTGGGTTTCGGATTTTTGGAAAAAGTGTATGAGAATGCCTTGGCCGTCGAACTCGGCAATACCGGTATGATGGTGGAACAACAGAAGCCTTTAGCCGTGTATTATGAAGGAAACATTGTCGGCGATTTCGTCATCGACATGCTCGTGGACGGGAAGATCGTGGTAGAGATCAAGGCGGTTAAGAAACTCATCGATGTGCATGAGATTCAGTTATTGAACTACTTGAAAGGTTGCCGGCTTGAAGTCGGACTGTTGATTAACTTCGGAACCTCGGTTCAAACCAAGAGGAAATACCTGCATCATTAACAGCCGGTCAGCCCACGAGAAATGTTCCTACGATTTATCAGTCAGAGTTAATCAGAGTAATCAGGTGCAAAAAGGATTCGGGGGAAGGAAGCATAGGGCTTAGAGCGTGGAGCATAGGATGGTGGAAAAAGAGGTTTAGTGCAGGCTCTGCTTTCCCATTAAAAATTTCCCTTTGCAGAGTTAATCAGAGTAATCAGGTGCAAAAGTTTCTCCGGCTTGAAAGTATGCAATGACTAATTTACCTGACAGGGTCAAATCGGCCAACCGAGCGGTCTTCGATCGGGGCGCTTCCCGCTACGACGAAGAAAATCCCGCCCATTACAACCGCGTCACCCAGGCCCGGATCGCCGAGGTGCTGGATATCATCAGGCAAGGAGCCGACGGCGGTCGCCTGCTCGACGCCGGGTGCGGGACCGGGAACGTTCTCCGCGAAGCCCGGAATCGTTTTTCCGAGGTTTTCCAGTTCGATATCAGTTTCGAGATGTGCCGCCGTGCGGCGGGAAAGGGAGCCGACGTCGTCTGCGCCGACTTCGACCACATTCCTTTTCCGGCCGAGACCTTTTCGGGGGTGACCGCGTTTTCGGTTATTCATCACTTGGTCGATCAAAAGACATTGCTGGCCGAAACGTTCCGGGTCCTCCAACCCGGAGGGTTTTTTTACGCCGATTACGATCCCAACCGCTTTCACGACGCCACCCGGCGGGGAAGGGTATACGACCGGATCAAGGCAGCCCTGGTACGTCTGCGCGGCAGCCGGATTCGGAGGCACGAGCACCCCCCCGACGGCCATGGAGAAGCGGAACTGGCGGAATACGGGCATCACGTCCTCAAAGGTCTGAATCCGGCCGAATTGGAAGAACAGCTTCGTGCAGCCGGATTCCGGGAAGTCCGGTTTTATTTCCATGACGATTACAGTTCCCTGGACGGTTGCGGCGAGCAGCGCCGGTGGTTCCGCCGTTTCGGGCGCCTGGTGGGATTTGTCCTGGGAAGGACTCGTCCCGATTTTTTTCCTTACCTGCTGACCCTGGCCAGGAAATGAATGGGGAATAGCCACAAGAGGGAAAAGAGGAAGCCACAAGAGGCACAAAAGGGCACAAGAGGATCTTTAGAAGTTTGAAGACGGGCTGAAGATGCCGCCCAGCAGCCAGTGGGAGCTATGGGCCTTTTCCCATCGGGAAAATTGTTTGACCATGAAGGACATGAAGTTCATGAAGGGGGGAAGGGGGTGAGGTTGGGGGCTACTGAATACTGAATACTGTATTCTGAATTCTTCCCCAATCAGGGTTAATCAGAGAAATCAGGTGCAAAGATATCCAGGGGAAGAGGGGAGAGATAGCCACAAGAGGCACAAAAGGCACAAGAGGATCTTTAGAAGTTTGAAGACGGGCTGAAGATGCCGCCCAGCAGCCAGTGGGAGCTATGGGCCTTTTCCCATCGGGAAAATTGTTTGACCATGAAGGACATGAAGTTCATGAAGGGGGGAAGGGGGTGAGGTTGGGGGCTACTGAATACTGAATACTGTATTCTGAATTCTTCCCCAATCAGGGTTAATCAGAGAAATCAGGTGCAAAGATATCCAGGGGAAGAGGGGAGAGATAGCCACAAGAGGCACAAAAGGCACAAGAGGAAATAAGGAGAATCGATGGAAGAAAAGGAGGTAATGAGACTATGTGACCGGGTACGGGAAACAAGTATGGCGATACATAAATATCTGAGATGGGGTCACCTTGAAAAAGTATACGAAAATGCGCTTGTTCACAGGCTTTATAAAGCCGGAATAAAACTGGAAAGGCAATACCCGGTGTCGGTTTATGATGAAGATGGGGAATTGTTGGGGCAATTCGTAGCGGATCTGCTGATTGAAGGGGAGCTTCTCGTCGAATTAAAGGCATGCCGGAATATAGCCGAGGAACATACGGCCCAGATACTGGGTTATTTGAGGGCCACGGGGTTGGAACACGGTATGCTTATTAACTTTGGCGCTCCTCGGCTGCAGATAAGAAAATATATCTTGAATCGCGACGACATACGCGAAGGCGATTGCTAGAGAGGGCTATTCGACGGGACGCGAACGGTTAGCAATTTTTTGTGATATTCCAAAGGATTTGAAAACATAGCCCTACCGGAAAATTGAGATGTCATTAAACTCCCTCAAGAATTTGAGCTTTTTGTGCCTCTTGTGCCTCTTGTGGCCATCCCCCAAAAGCATGAGCATTTTGCGCCTTTTGTGCCTCTTGTGGCCATCCCCCAGAAACATGCGCCTCTTGTGCCTCTTGTGGCCATCCCCCAAAAGCATGAGCATTTTGCGCCTTTTGTGGCTATCTCCTCTTACAACTTATTGAATCCCATGGCAGGTGAAGCATGAAAAAGATTCTTTTCGTAATCGGAACCCGGCCCGAAATCATCAAGACCGCCCCGGTTATCCTTGAAGCTCGCCGCCGCCGTCGATTCCGGGTCAAGGTCTGCTTTACCGGTCAGCATCAGTCGATGGTCGACCAGATGCTTCGGGATTTTCGGATTCCGGTGGATTTCGATCTCAAGGTGATGAAAAAAAATCAGACCTTGACCGGCCTGGCCGCCAGAACCATCACCCGTCTTCAGGGGGTGCTGGAAGACGTCGAGCCTGAGATGGTTCTGGTCCAGGGAGACACCACGACCGCGGCCATGGCGGCCCTGGCCGCGTTTTACAACCGGATCGCCGTCGGTCATATCGAAGCCGGGTTGAGGACGGGCGACCGCTTTCGGCCGTACCCCGAGGAAGCCAACCGGTGCCTGATTTCCACTCTTGCCGATCTTCACTTCGCTCCTACTCCGGAGGCTAAAAGCCACCTGCTTGCGGAGGGGAAAGATCCGGGGTCGGTCTTCGTCACCGGTAATACTGTCATCGATGCCTTGCAGTATGTGTGGAACCTGAATCGAGCTTTTATTAATCCCCGCCTGCGTCGGATCGAAGCGGATCGGAAGGTGATTTTAATCACCATACACCGTCGGGAAAGTTTCGGAATTCCGCTGCGGAACATCTGCCGGGCGATGGCCGATATAGCCCGGCGTCATCCCGAAGCGTTGCTCGTTTATCCGGTTCATATGAACCCGAACGTCAAGAAACCGGTATTGGAAGAATTGTCCGACATCGCCAACGTCTGGCTTGTCGATCCGCTGCATTACCGGGATTTGGTCAAGCTGATGCAGCGGTCGCATTTTATCCTCACCGACTCCGGAGGTATTCAGGAGGAAGCACCGTCCTGCAACAAGCCGGTGCTGGTCCTCAGGGAAAAGACCGAACGCCCGGAGGGCGTGAAGTTAGGGGTGGCCAAGCTCGTCGGCGCCGATCGAAAACGTATTATCTCTACCGCGGAGCTGTTACTGGAGAGTCACGATTTTTATAGCAAAATGCAATTGGGACGGAAGAAAAATCCGTATGGAGACGGAGCCGCTTCTAAACGGATCATGGACAAGATTACGAGATATTTCTTCCGTGATATATCCCGATCGAAAGGAGGGAGTAACCGATGATTACGATTATGTTGCCCGCATTCAATGAAGCCGGTTCGATTGGGAACCTTTTGGATAGTTTTATTCGGGCTTTTGAGGAGGAAAAACGTCGTTGGAGAATTATTTTAGTCGATGATGGGAGTTCGGATGGTACCGGTGATATTGCTCGGAGTTACCAAGGGACGATAGATATTGAAGTTGTTGCACACAGTGTTAATCGTGGGTTAGCTGAGGCGCTGAAAACCGGATTGATAAGAGCGGTGGAAACCGCTGCCGATGACGAAATTATTATCACAATGGATTCTGACGGTAGTCATCTTCCGGGCCTTGTTTTCAGAATGGTACGTCTTGTTAAAGAAGGTCATGATGTCGTTATCGCTTCCCGGTATCGGGCAGGTTCACGGATACGAGGTGTAAGCCTTTTCAGGAGGTTAATGAGTCGAGGAGCGGCAATCCTATGTAAACTTACTTTTCCCATCAGGGGAGTGAGAGACTATACCTGCGGCTATCGAGCCTATAAGGCATTTCTCCTCAAAAGGGTATTTACCGATTATGGCCAAGAAATTATTTCGGAACCCGGTTTTTCTTGTATGGTCGATTTGCTTTTAAAAGTAAATCGTTACGAACCGATAATTACCGAAGTCCCTTTTATCCTGCGATACGATCTCAAGGCCGGTCCCAGCAAAATGAACGTCAAATTGACGGTCAAGCAAACTTTGATGCTTTTACTCCGCCGGCGATTAGGGCTGAAGTAAAGAATGAGTAGTGGAAAAAACAGCGGAATTTTGCGTATTTGCAGATCTTCACGTCTCCTAACGATAGGTTTTTATCTACTCTTTTTATTTGTTTCTTACGACGGGAATAGGGACTGGGATGAAAATACCTATCTGGCACGTACTGCTTATCTTAACGTCTGGGACTTGGATTCTTGGCTTATGCAAAGCGGGCGAGCGGCATGGGAATATGATTGGTATCGAGCCAAAATCTCGCATTTATTGTTATTAGATTTCTTTTTTGCTTTGTTTGGCATTGGAAAATCAGGGTTGTTCTGCGTGAGCTTAATGTTTGCTCTGATGATGGTAGCAGTCGGTTTTTGGTGGGAAAGAATTATTCGATCTATCACCGAAAACGATAAATACGCTAAATTATCAGCGATACTGACTCTTAGTACTCCGGTTGCCTTGTATCTTTCTTATAAAGCATTAACTGAAACAACCGCTATATTTTTCGTCGTGCTTTCACTGTATCTCTTCGTTTCGAGTTGGACCGCCAAAAACGGTTGGAAATTTGGCTTAATGGCTTGCAGCGCTATTAGTTTATTGGGTGGCGTAACCAGTAGAATGGAAGTCATAACGCTTTTTTACGCATTTGGAATCGGGATGCTTTTATACAACCCTCGCCAATACAGAAATATCATTAAAAAGTTTGTTATATTTTCGATCTTCTTTGCGATTGCGGGAGTGCTGTTTTTTGCAATCACGGGAATAAATCCTTATACTGCGGCAGATAACCAACAACTTTCAGGTTGTGTCAGGGATTATCCATATAACGTAATGAATTCGTTGTTAGCCGTCGGCGTTTTGTGGCCTCTGATCATATTGGGGATTTTAAATTTTAAACGGCCCATCTTACGGCTTGGAGCTTCCATCTATATCCTGCCTACCGTTGCGTTGCTGATTGTTTTATTAACGGTTGCCATGCGGCACCAATATATGGGGATATTGGGAGCCGGCCTGATTGCCGCTTTGGGTTTGGAGCGTATAAAAAAACTGCGTCTTCTGGGGGAGTCCTGTGCATGCTCTGTTGTAACTGTTATGGCGATTTTGGCAGTCAACTTATTTTTGATGCGTACGTTGGGAGAGGTCGGTCTAGTCGGTCGCGAACTTGACAGCGTATTGAATATAGCCAAGGACGTTGATTCGACAATATATCTTACCGACGGCCCGACAAATACCTTTTCATATTTACGGGTTGCTTATCCTGAATTATGTTGTTTCCCGACGTCGAAGGGAGTAGTTTCGGATCCACAGGCAGTGGAAAATATTGATGAGTTACGCAATGCCTCACAAGGAAAGGAGATTAGTTATATTTTCGCGTATAATAAGCAACGGTCTTGGTTGGAAAAGATAGTCGATAGAATCAAGGGAAGGTCTCCCGCAGAAATAAGACGAGGGGAGATGTGCTGGTTGGCCTCCGATCCAGGAATAGAGTTGTCTCCGGTTGTATCCAAGGGAAGATATACTATTTACCATGTGAACATAATTGGAGAATAAATAGATCGGGATTTTTTAGAGGACAGTGAAGGATACGAAAGAAAAGATATTTATTACCGGCGTCGGGGGCATGATCGGTTCCCATTTGTTGGATGCGCTTCTCTTGGATGGGAATTACAACGTCGTCGGCTTGGATAATTTCAGTTTTGGAAAGGCCGAGAATATTGCGTCGCATTGGAATGACGAAAACTTTAGTCTTATTGAAGGCGATATTTTAGATGCGTCTTTGGTACGGAAGGCGGCTGAGGGAGCGGATATAGTAATTCACTTGGCCGCAGTGAAGAAAATCGCCGAAGCGGATTCGCGGCTGCCGACATTATTGGTAAATACCAAAGGAACGGAAAATATTCTGGAAGCAGCCCGAGATACCGGAGCCAAGGTTATCTTGGCCTCGACCTCGGACGTTTATGGGATGTCGCCGGATCTGCCATTTCGGGAGGATGGAGATCTTCTGCTCGGACCCAGTATGATCAAGCGCTGGAGCTACGCGGTTTCCAAGCTTTATGACGAACAGTTGGCCTTTGGATATCATAAGCAATACGGTCTTCCGATCGTGGTTCTCAGATACTTCGGCGGTTTCAGTCCTCGTTCCAGTTTCAAGTGGAGCGGCGGCCACATCCCGATCTTCGTTAATGCCATCCTCAACGACGAGGAGGTTTTAATACACGGTGACGGTTCCCAGACTCGGTCTATGGCTTATGTCACCGATCTGGTTCGAGGCACCGTTCAGGCGATGGAGTGCGATAAAGCGGTGGGATGCATCATCAATCTGGGGAACGACGAGGAAGTGAGCGTCATTGAAGCCGCTAGAATGATTCATCGAATTGCCGGTACGGGGAAAGAACTTAAAATCCGCTATGTTCCTTTCGATGAAGTTTTCGGAAAGTATCGGGATATCATGCGCCGAATACCGGATTTGACTCGCGCCCGGGAAATTCTGGGTTATCGCCCGGAGATTCCCTTCGAACAGGCGTTGCGCTTGATGGTCGAGGCGGTTCGGAGCGGCAAAGATGCCTGAAGAACCCGTTGTCCTCTACCTGGTTTTTCCCTTTCTGAACGAAGCCGACAATCTTCCTTCTCTTTTACATGGGATCGAAATGTTCAGCGATAATCATCCCGAATATTCAGTCAAAGTTCTGGCGATCGACGACGGCAGCACCGACGGGGGGGCGAGCATTTTGAACGATCATCGAGGGCAGTGCGAGATTGAAGTCGTCGTCAATGAAGCCAATCTGGGTCCGGGCCGTTCTTTTGCCCGGGCTTTCTCCAAGCTGAAACCACGGTTGCGAAGCGAAGATTTAGTAGTGACCATGGAAGCCGACAACACCTCCGGCTTGGGGATGGTTTCCCGGATGCTGGTCAGAGAGAGGGAAGGGTATGATGTGATTCTAGCCAGCCCCTATGCCTACGGCGGCGGGTTCGAGCAGGTATCTTTTTTTCGGGTGCTGGTCAGCCACGTCGCCAACGCCCTGGTTAAGGTCGTGCTCAATATCCACGGGTTGACGGTGTTCAGCAGTTTTTTTCGGCTTTATCGCGGTGGAATTATCAGGCGACTCCAGATGATCTACGGCCCGGAAATAATCGAGAGCCCCGGTTTCGAATGCATGGTGGAACTGCTCTATAAGCTGGCGCTCCTCCGAGCTCGAATCTCGGAGATCGAATACAGGGTGGATTGGGGAAAGCGCCGGGGAAAGAGCAAGATGAAGATTTTGCGCACGGTGAAGGGCTATTTCCGGGTCTTCGCTTCCTGCTCCCGCTGGCGCCTGGCCGCGGCAAAAGTTACCACAGAGGACACAGAGGGGAAACGAGGGGGATCTTAAATTCGGGGATACGTGAGCTTCGATAACCTGAAAGTAATGTTAGGTTTTTTCTTATCAGGCCGGGTTATTGACTAACAAAGGATGGAAAAAGATCTTCTAACGGAAAAAGTCATCGGTTGCGCCATAGAGGTGCACCGGACGCTGGGGCCCGGTCTTCTTGAATCTGCTTACCATCAATGTTTGGCTCATGAACTCGGTTCGCAGGAAATACCGTTCCAGATGGAGGTGCCGATTCCGGTAAAGTACAAGGGAATCAGATTGGATTGTGGGTACCGGATCGATCTACTCGTCGATAAATGCTTGATACTGGAATTGAAAGCCCGCGAAGAAGTTAAAAATATTCATAAAGCTCAGTTGCTGACGTATATGAAACTTGCCCGGATACCGACGGGTCTATTGATAAATTTCAACGTTCTCAAGCTTATAGACGGGGTTCAACGCTTTAAATTATGAACTCTGTGCCCTCTGTGTCCTCTGTGGTAAAAAACCCTGAACCGAAGTTGCATGAGCTCCGTTAGTGTGGTTATTCCGTGTCTGAACGACGCCGCCTATATCCGGGAGGCGCTCGACAGCGTTTTCGGGCAGACTCTGCCGCCCGAGGAGATCATCGTGGCCGACGGAGGCTCCACGGACGGAACGGCCGATATCCTGAATTCCTACCGGGGGAGATTGACTTGGTTTCGGCAGGAAGGGAAGGGGGTTTCGGCGGCGAAGAACCAGGCCGTCGCCCGCACCCGGGGCGAGTATATCGCGTTTCTCGATGCCGACGACCTCTGGTATCCGGAAAAACTGGAACGGCAGACGGCTTTGCTGGATCGCTGTCCGGAGTACGGGTTCTGTTCTTCCGACGTCGATTTCTTCGACGAGTCCGGGGTCTTTATCCACGGCGCCATCGGCACGGAAAAGCAACCCCGGTCGGGTTACGTTTTCGACGAGCTCTTCGTCAATAATTTCATCTCTTCGGCGACCATTATGCTCCGCCGGTTTTGTTTCGACCGCGTCGGAGGATTCGACGAAAACATCCGCTTTGCGGAAGATACCGAGATGTGGCTGCGGGTGGCCAAGGAGTTCCGGCTTGGATATATTCCGGAGGTTCTGGCCGCGTACCGCGTCCGGCGCTCTTCGCGGTCCTTTCAATTCGCCGAGCATTATCGGTCTCTGGGCGGGACGTTCGACCGTTTCCTGGGGAAATACCCGGATTATTTCAAGGCCCGACCGGGGCTCATGAGAAACGCACGGTACAATCTCTATCGACGTTGGGGATACCGCCATTTCGAAGTCGGGGAATATCGCCGCGCCCGCGGGCTGTTCTTGCGTGCCCTCCGCCGCCGCCCCTCTGCCGGGATGATATGGAAATATCTGGCGGCGAGCCTGTTGCCGCCGTCGGTTCTCCGAAAGCTCCGAAAACACCGCGGCGATTGACGCCCCGATCATTCCCGGACGTACGGAATCAGTTTTTGGAAAGAGTCCCCGGTTTGATTTCAATCCCGGCGTTCTGGGCGTACTCACGGATGGCCCGGTGCTTTTTCCGGACGAAGTAATCCCAGGCCCCCAGCAGCATCCCCGCCAGTTTGACGAAGTTGTCGAGTTGGAGAACGGCGTAGATGCCGGGAAGCCTGGACCACCCCGACCGGGTGCGGATGACCGTCAGGAAACGCCGGTTGATGAAAAGTTGATACAGGAACAGGCCGGCTAGAAGAGCGGCGGGCAGCAAGGGCGGTAGAACCGCAAACAGAGGCACTATCGCCACCGCCACACCGGAAATCAGAATATTGAGGATGGGTACCCGATATTCCGGGTTGGAGTCGGTAATGTCCGCCATGCCGTAGGTAAGGCGCACCAGCATGAAATTATGGACGAAAAAATTTCGTCGGATAAAGGTTCGAAGACTGTGTTCGCTGTCATGAAGCACTTCGATATCGGTGCAGATGAGGATTTTGGCTCCCAGGCAGGCAAGGCGATAGCCCAACTCGGTGTCTTCATTGGAGCGTAGACCGGGGTTAAATTTCCCGGCCCTGAAAAAGATTTCTCGGGGCATGGCCACGCACCCGCTGCTCATGGTCATGGTTCGATAGTTGGAACGCAGCCGGTAAAAATAATAAAACCAGCTGTGCAGGTATCGGGAGAACAGCCCCCCGTATTCGCCTTCGGAGAGGATGGCTTGAATAACCGTGAAATCATGAAACCGGGCGATAGCCGCATTGAATTTCCAGATGGTATCGGGGGGAGCGACAATATCGCTGTCGACGAACAGGAGGTAGTCCATTGCCGCGGCTTGGGCGCCCAGGTTTCTTGCCGCCGCCGGACCCCGGCGCCCCTTCGTCCTGACGACTTTAGCTCCCAGTTCGGAGGCGATCGAGAAAGAAAGATCGGAAGATCCGTCATCGGCTACGATCAGTTCCAGCTTGTCACCGGGGTATCCCGAGTCCAGGAACGATTTCAGGCACGCCGCCAACGTTTTCTCGGCGTTGTAACAGGGAACGACGATCGAGAATGAGCGTCGTTCGGCTGTTTGTCCATCGTTCATTCGGGTCGAGTCCATATCGTTCACTTGATTAATCATATCCGGATTTGCCGTTTCCACAATTAAAAGCGCCCGCTCCCCGTCGTCGTCGATTTCCGAGTGGGTTCTCCCCGATGAAATACAGTAAAATGAAACCTTCGGACGAGAACGGACGATGCCTGAAAAACCCGAAATCAGTGTGGTGATCGCAGTCAAGGATTGCGCTTCTTACATAGATGAATGCCTGGAAAGCGCCCTATCCCAGGGAGACAACCGAACGGAAGTGCTGGTGGTCGATGGCGGATCGACCGACGGGACTTGGGAAAAAGTACGGAGATACGGAGATCGGATCCGTGGCTTTCAGGACCCCGCCCGGGGAGTTGCTGCTGCCCGTAACCTGGGTGTGGCCCATGCCGGCGCTCCTTACCTGGCGTTTTTGGACGGTGACGACTATTGGCTTCCGGGAAAACTTGCCCGGCAGACGGCCTGGATGAGAGCGAACCCCCGTTTCCGCATGACTTTTACCGACACCTTCGATCTTTTGCCGTCCGGAGAACGTATAGGTCCATGCCTTAAAACGCGTTATAGCCAAGTCCCCAGCGGACATATTTTCGAGAGTCTTTTGGAAGGGAACTTCATTCCGTCGATCACGGTAATGCTGGAAACCGCTCTTTTCCGTGCCGTGGGCGGGTTCGACGAGAATCTGCACTTCGCGGAAGATACCGAGATGTGGCTTCGGCTTTCCCGGCTGACGGAAATCGGTTTTCTTTCCGAGCCTCTGGCGGTTTATCGGGTGCGTCCGGACTCCCGGGTCAACCGGTTTCACGAACACTACCGGGCCCGGTTGAAAATCATCGCCGCCTACCTGGGGCGGACCGAGGCGCTCCCCGGTTGGAACCCTTCCCGCCGCCGGCGCGTTATGGCGAGGCATGTGAGGAGATATGCCGATCGCCTTTTTCAGGCCGGGGAATACCCGGCCGCGCGCCGAGAATATTGGAAATGTTGGCGGGAAGAGCCGTTGAAGCTGCACGTCTTGTTACGCGGTCTTCTGACATGGTTTCCCCCGGCACTTGTCGAAGGGTTCAAGGGCCTGAAGAAACGGCGATGAAAATACTTGTTTTAGATGCGCACTCCCCCGTCGGCCTGGCCGTAGCCAGGTCTCTGGCCCGTGCCGGACACCTGGTCGATGTCGGCGGGGAAGAGAGTTTCTTCAATATAGCTTTCTATTCCAGATACCCCCGGGCGAAAATCGTCTATCCTCGCATTGCCGGCGATACCAGGGACTTTCTGCGGTTTTTCCGCGAACTTCTGGCCGAGTCGGATTATGACTTTATTATCCCGGTAACCGACCGGACGATTATCCCGCTTCACCGGGAAGGCCGCCAACTCCCCGGCTTCGAGCGGGTCGCCCTTCCCGAAGACGATGCCCTGGAAACCACGCTGAACAAGGAAAGAACACTCGATATCGCCCGGGAACTCCGGGTGCCGATTCCGTGCACCTGGGTTTGCGGAGACGATATGCGCGGGAGCGGGGGAGGGGAGGTCTATCCGCTGGTGGTCAAAGCCAGATATTCGAAGTATCTGAAGGACGGCGTTCTCATCTCGGACCCCGGCCCGGTTTTCGTCACCGGGCCGGCCGAACTTCTGGCGAGTTGCCGCGCGAAATCCCTTTTAATCCCCCGGCCCCTGGTCCAGGAGATGATCGCCGGAGATGGGTACGGTTATTTCGTTCTGGCTCGGCGGGGGGAGCCGCTGCTTACGTTCGCCCACCGCCGGCTTCGGGAAGAAAATCCCCTGGGAGCCCGCAGCAGTTACTGCCGGGGCATCGAGCCTGCGCCGGAGATGGAAGATTCGGCCCTGAAACTCATCCGCCGCTTGAAATGGAACGGGGTGGCCATGGTCGAGTTCAAGCGGGAAAGATCGACCGGTCGGTTCGTCCTCATGGAGATCAATGGCCGGTTTTGGGGGTCCCTTCCCCTGGCTATCGCTTCGGGTGCGGATTTCCCGGTCGCCTATCTGGATTTGCTCGCCGGACGGGCAATACCGCCGTCGACCGTGGTCTACGGCCGAAAAGCCCGGTTCCTCTACGCCGAGGTCCAACATCTGGTCTCGGTTATGCATGGGCCTCCCCCGGCTTGGAAAGGCGCGTATCCCACGCGGGGTCGAACGCTCTGGTCGTTTCTGAGTTCGTTTTTTCTCCCCGGAATTTCGTATTTCAATCTGACGCGGGACGACCCCTGGCCCGGGCTTATGGAGAACTCGCGTTATCTTCTTAATATTCTCCCCCACCGTTTGGCGGCCAGGAGAAAAGCATGAAGGTTTCGGGGTTTTTCCATATCCACTCGCGGTGGTCGTGCGATTCCGAGATGTCTCTGGAAGAGATCCGGGAAACCGCTTTATCCGCCGGCGCCGGGTTTGCCGTTTTGGCGGAACATGACCAGGGGCTGGATTGGGAGAGGGTGGGGGAGTATCGTTCCGAAGCCGAGCGCTTATCGGATCGAGAGTTTATGTTCATTGCCGGGATCGAATATGATTTCGACGGTTCGCACCTTGTTCTGGCGGGAGCCCCGGGCTACCGCCGATGGAACGGGATCGAAGAATTTTTGACCGGGGCCGCGGAAGGAGGCGGGATAACGGTTTGGGCTCATCCGCGCCCCGATCAATTGGTGGCCCTCAGGGCTTATGCCGGGCGGCTCCATGGGATGGAAGTTTGGTCCGCCCGGTACGGTTGCCCCCACCTTCCTAGCCCGGCTTTGGCCGCGGTTCTGGCCGGTCTGCGGCGGGGCAATCCCGGATTCTGGGCGTTCGCGGGACAGGACGCTCACCGTCCCGAACAGATCAGGACGCTTTTCCTTGACGTCGAGGTCGACGCCCCGGCCCCCGGCCTGGTGGTTGAAGCGCTGAGGAAAGGCCGGTTCTGCGCCCGGAAGGGAAGGGTGGAGATGACCAGCCGGGGAACGGTGACCGGAATCTGGTCTCCCGTCCGGTCGGCCGCGTATGCCGCGTACCGCCTCCTCGATCGCCTGAACCCTTGATCTCACATGTAGGGGAGAGGGTTAGCCACAAAAGGCACAAGAGGGCACAGAGAGTTTTTTGGGGGAGGAAGGCGTATTTAAGATTTCATAGGGGGGACAATGGAAGCAATCTCCATCTGTACAATCCGTGGATCTTTCCTTAATCCGTGAAATCTGTGGACTGTTCCAGAGGCCGGGGCGGAGGGCTACTGAATACTGTATTCTGAATTCTTCCCTAATCAGAGTAATCAGGTGCGATAAGGGTTCAGGGTTCAGGAGGAAAGCATAGAGCATAGGGCATGGCGTGCCCCTCGA
>ERZ795048.52-NODE-52-length-117677-cov-9.743424_pt1 | contig 117677 bp, 106 predicted proteins | sample MGYA00375132_ERZ795048 | MGnify/ENA primary metagenome ERZ795048 (study PRJEB30177, sample SAMN05720225) | activated sludge metagenome | isolation source: Anaerobic digester | place: Hong Kong | collected 2014-12-17 ...
GTCGGACACGGTCCAGCCGGCGGACTACGACGGGGACGGAACCTGGGACTTCGCCGTCTTCCGCTCCGCCTCGGGGAAATGGCTGGTGCGAGGGGTGACGGCTCCCTACTACGGATCCTCGACCGACCATCCCGTCACCAACCCCTGAGGGGAGGGAAGCAGAGCATAGAGCATGGGGTATAGGGCATAGCGTGCCCCTTAACCTCACCCTCTTCCGTCCCCCTTCATGGCCTTCATGTTCTTCATGGTGATCGTTTCCTGAATTCTGAATTTTTCTCCAACCAGAGTAATCAGGTGCGAAATTCCCCAGGGGCCGGGGCAGGGGGCTACTGTATTCTGAATTCTTCTACTGGCCGCCGCTGGGCATTTTCAGTCCGTCCTCAAACCGTTGAAAATCCCCTTGTGCCCATTTGTGCCTCTTGTGGCCACTTTTTCCCCTCTTGTGCCTTTTGTGGCTAACCCTCCCCCTTCATGATCTTCATGTCCTTCATGGTAGATTCTTTCCCTCATCTGTGAAATCTGTGGACACTCTTCCCGCTTAGCCGGTCGTCGGTTCCAGACGGTTGAGGGCGCTGATCACGGCTTTGATCGACGCGCGGCTGATATTGTCGTCCACCCCGACTCCGAAGATCGGCGCCCTCTCCCCGGCTTCGATGCCGATATAGGCGACGGCGCGGGCGTCGGCCCCCCGTTCGAGTTCGTGTTCCTCGTAAGACGCCACCGAGAACGAACGGCCGAACTTCATGCAAAAACCCCGGACGAACGCGTCGATGGGGCCGGTCCCCCGGCCGGTAAACGCCGTTTCCCGTCCGCGGTCGGAGACCGTCGCCCGGACCCGGGCGGTCCCGTCCTCCCCGGTTTCGATGCGCGCGGCCTTCAGGGCGTAGGGCGAAACCCGGTCCAGGTACTCCCGCCGGAAACAGCGGTAGAGGTCGTCGGGGGAAAGCTCCGCGCCGTCCCGGTCGGTCACCTCCTGGACGACCCGGCCGAATTCCGCCTGCATGGCCGCAGGGAGCCGGAAGCCGTACGCTTCTTCCAGGACGTAGCGCACGCCTCCCTTGCCGGACTGGCTGTTGATGCGGATGAGCCGTTCGTAGCTGCGCCCGACGTCTCCGGGGTCGATGGGCAGGTAGGGGACCTCCCAGTGCGTCTGCCCGCGCTCCCGCCGGTTCTTCATCCCCTTCCCGATGGCGTCCTGGTGCGAACCCGAAAAGGCGGTGTAGACCAGTTCTCCGGCGTAGGGATGGCGGGGATGGACCGGCATCCCGGTGCAGCGGGCGTAGACCTCGCCGACCCGGTCGAGGTCGGAGAAGTCCAACCCCGGGTCCACTCCCTGCGAATAGAGGTTCAGGGCCAGGGTAACGACGTCCATGTTGCCGGTGCGTTCGCCGTTCCCGAACAGACAGCCCTCGACGCGCTCCGCCCCCGCCGCCAGGGCCAGCTCGGCCGCCGCCACCGCGCAGCCCCGGTCGTTGTGGGTGTGCACGCTGACGATGACGCCGTCGCGCCGGGCCAGGCGCCGGTGCATCCACTCGATCTGGTCGGCGTAAACGTGGGGGGGCGCCACCTCGACCGTGGCCGGCAGGTTGAGGATGACCTTCTTCTCCGGCGCGGCACCCCAGACCTCGGTCACCGCGTCGCATACCTCCCGGGCGAATTCCGGTTCGGTGAACGAAAAAGTCTCCGGGGTGTACTCCAGGACCCACTCGGTTTCGGGGTGGGCGGCGGTCAGCTCCCGGACCAGGCGCACCGCCCCCGCCGCCATCTCCCGCACCTGGTCGCGGCTCAGGCCGAAGACCACTTCCCGGAAGACGGGCGCGGTGGCGTTGTAGACGTGCACGACGGCCCGCCGCGATCCTGCCAGCGCCTCCACGGTGCGGCGGATGAGGTGTTCCCGCGCCTGGGTGAGGGCGGACACGGTCACGTCTTTCGGAATGCGTCGCTCCTCGATCAGCGTTCGGACGAAGTCGAAATCGGTCCGGGATGCGGACGGGAACGCCACCTCGATCTCCTTGAACCCGATGTCGCAGAGCAGGCGGAAAAACTCCAGCTTCCGGGACGCGTTCATGGGCTCGAAGAGCGCCTGGTTGCCGTCGCGCAGATCGACGCTGCACCAGATCGGGGCCCGGGTAACCGTCCGGTCGGGCCAGGTGCGGTCACGCAGTCCGACGTCCGGGCGGGGCCGGTATTTGGCGAAGGGCATTTTCGTCATGGTTCATCTCCTGGCGCCGGCTTCCGCCGGCAGGCTAATGTTTGTCTTTCCTCGTTCGGGGCGGGGACGGTTCCCCGCCGATTGTATCCAAAGAAAAAGCCGCCGCCTGGCGGAGGCGGTGGCTTCGTTTCGACGTGGTTATTTACCGACGATTCGAGTAATCCGGGCGCACCCCCTCCGTCATCTCCCGGCGGAGAGCAGGAGGAGGCTAAGTCGATGCCCCGGATTTTCGAAATGCGCAGTCATCGCGGACACAACTACCCGCTTTGCCGGTCCCTGTCAAGCCCGGATTTCTCGGTAGTATCGTCTTTCCGGCATGGCGCCCCCAAAGGCAGGGCCGCTATTTTAAGTGCTTCGCCGGCCGCGTTGATCTACTATGCCTTCGGGACCCGGACGGATTGAAACGTAAACGAAAGGAGAAGGCGATGAAGATAGCGAAAGTAACCGCCGCCCTGCTCGGGCTCGCGCTCTCGGGCTGTTCGATCTTCGGCGGCTCCTCGACCAAGAGCACCGAGGATCTGCTCACCGCCGCCGGATTCAAGCTCAAGCTGGCCGACACCCCCGAGCGGGAAGCCCATCTCAAGACGCTGCCCCAGCGCACCGTGTTCCCCCGGGAACAGGACGGGACCGTTTATTACTTCTTCGCCGACGCCAAGCAGGACCGGCTTTACCGGGGCACCCAGGAAGCCTACCAGAGCTATCAGCTCGAACTGCAGGCTCAGAAGGAAGACGCGCTCGACCAGGAGTTGAGCGAGAAGGAACACGACGACGCCGTGCTCAACGCCGCGACCATGGGGGGCTGGGAGGTCTGGGAAGTCTGGGATCCCTGAACACTGGATCTCACATGTAGGCATGTAGGTAGTGTAGGGGGGAAGGGAAGGGTTCGGGGTTCAGGGGGGCAGGCATGGAGCATGGGGCATAGAGCGTAGAGTCCGTGACATTTCTTTCTTCCTGGCCTTCATGTTCTTCATGGTGATCGTTTCCTGAATTCTTCCCCAATCAGAGTTAATCAGAGAAATCAGGTGCAAAAAGGGTTCGGGGTTCAGGAAGGAGGCACCCCCCCCGGCCCTTGGGGGGAGCAGAGGGCATAGAGTAAAACACTCTGCTTTTCTTCCTTCATATATCCCCATACCTTCCCGATCTGTGTCATCTGTGGACGTATTGAGGGGGCGCGGTTGAGGGCTACTGAATTCTGAATTCTGACTCCTGAATTCTTCCCCTGAACTGTCTCTATGCTCCATGCCCTATGCTCTATGCTTTTCACAGGTGCAAAGATCTCCAGGGGGCCGAGGCGGGGGGCTCCTGAATACTGAATTCTGACTCCTGAATTCTTCCCCTGAACCCTGGGGGCTGGTGGGGGGATGTCTTATCCACCGCCGGGAACCGTTTCTACCGGGTTTTCCCCAGGTTATCCACAGGGGAAAATCAGTTGCCGATGGTGACGTTCTGATCCTGGGGCAGCGTGTCGGGAACAGCCACCTCGGCGTCGGTGGGGAGGTTGTCGGGCACGGCCACGTCGGCGTTCGCCGGCAGGTACTGAGGCACCGAGACCTCGGCGTTCGCGGGGAGGTTGCCGGGCACCGCGACGTCGGCGTCGGTAGGGAGGGAATCGGGGACCGCGACCTCGGCGTCGGTCGGCAGATTGTCGCCTACGGCGACGTTTTCCGGGGAGGGAAACGGCTGCGGTATCTCGACCGACGCGGAGCTCCCGGAGGGCTCGGCTTCGGCTACCCGCAAGGCCGTCGAGGTGGAGATCAGAAAAACCGTCAGGATTCCGGCGGCAAATGTCCGCATTGCCTGCTCCTTTTTTCCGGTTGCGGTTCCGCGTTTTCTCGCCCCGCTACTATACCACCGCGCCGCCCGGGCCGTGCGGCAAATCCATGTAACCTTGGACGCACCATGAAGGGGAAGGGATTTACCACAGGGCACAGAGGGGGAAGAGAGGGTTCAGGGTTCGGGGTTCAGGGGGAGGGAGGCATGGAGCATGGGGCATAGAGCATAGAGCCCGGCATTCTGCTTTTCACGGGTGCAAGAATCTCCAAGGCCAAGGCAGGGGCCTGAACCCTGAACCCTGAATTCCTCTATGCTCCATGCCCTATGCTCTATGCTTTTCATAGGTGCAAAGATCTCCAGGGGGCCGAGGCAGGGGGCTCCTGAATACTGAATTCTGACTCCTGAATTCTTCCCCTGAACCCTGAATTCCTCCCCCGAACTGTCTCTATGCTCCATGCCCTATGCTCTATGCTTTTCATAGGTGCAGAAATCTTCAGGGTTCGCGGCGGGGGTAGCCCGCTCAGCGGGCTCGGATCAGGGAAAACAGCGAGATCAGGCCCCAGAGGCCCGCGGTCGCAATCGCCGCCGGGGCCGGCCACACTTCCCACCCCCGCAGCAGCGCGTAGAATGCGGGGGCGAGGAGCCAGCCGGGGACGACGGCTTCGGCCGTGCGCAGCCCCCGGGGGATGCCCCGGCTCAGGATCCACTGCAGCAGCGCCGCCGCCAGCCATCCCGCGCCCAGCCACAGGATTTCCGGGGAGACCCCGTTGCCGGCCAGGGGCCGGTACCAGCCCTCGAAGAGCCCGGTGGCGGGGCCTTCCAGGATGACGGGGAGCAGCAGGAAGGGCGCCAGGCAAAGCAGGGCCGCCGCCGCCGCGGACCGGGCCGTCCAGCGGGGACGCGGAAGCGGCAGGCAGAGACGGTTCCAGCCGTCGCAGCGGCGGTAGACGAAAAAGAGGGTGGCTCGGGAGCCGGGACCCAGTTGGAGAGACGGGAACGACAGTTCCCGAGGCCCCGGTCCGAACGAGTTTGCTGTTGACACCTGCCACCTCCCCCTGTTTACTACCATGCGACGGAACCAGCGGTCAATAAACCACAACTGGGAGCTTTTTTCAGTAAAAAGTTCCAACCCTGCAAGGAGAAGGTGCATGAAACAATTGGGCGCAATCCTGGGCATCGCCGCTCTCGTGGTCCTGGGCGGCTGCATCAAGGCCAACGAGGAGATCACCCTGAACAAGGACGGGAGCGGTTCCTGCACCCTGACCTACGGGATGAGCGAGCAGAGCATCCAGCAGCTTCAGGCCATGGCCAAGCAGCAGGAAGGCGGCGAGATGGAGATGGACATGGACGCCTTCGAGTTCGACGAGAACAAGGTCAAGGAGAGCTTCGAGGCGCTCAAGGACAAGGGCGTGACCCTCAAGGACGTCAAGGCCGAAGTCAAGGACGGGTGGAAATACATCACCGTCGCCTTCGACTTCCAGAGCCTCAACGGCCTGGCCGAATCCGACACGCCCCTGGAGGGATTTTCCCTGAGCAAGGATGATTCCGGCAATTACGTCTTCATGACCGGCAGCGGGGAAGCCTCGGAAGTGACCCCCGAGCAGGCCGAAGAAGCCAAGATGATGGCCGGGATGTTCGCCGGAATGCGGATCCAGATCCGGATCAACGTCCCCACCAAGGTCATCGAGACCAACGCGCCGGTCAAGGGCGATTCCTACGCCGAATGGGTCTGGGACATCGACAAGGACCCGGTCGCCCTGGTCAAGATGGAGAACGAAGGGATGAAGCTGGTCTTCGACGGGACCGGCGTCGATATCCCCGCGTTCCAGGAAGTCGAGGAAGAAGACGCGGGAATGGTCGCGGTGGGCTCTTCCGACAACGGCGACGAGATGGAAGAGGAAGGCATCGAGGTCGAGGTCGAGGAGTAAGTTCCGAGCTTCGCGCCGAAAGCCCCCCGCCGTTCGCGGCGGGGGGCTTTTTTTACCGCGCCGAGCGGCCGGCCGGGGAGGAAACTCGTTGCCCGCGGCCGGAAATTATCCCATGATTCCCACCATGAAAATTTCCTCGAAACTCCCGGGAATCTGCGCCGGGTTGGGCCTGCTCGCCTCGGGCTGTTCCACCGGCGTCAACTTCATCTCCGCCGACCAGCTCGCCCCCGGCGAGCTGGAGGAGGAGCAGCTGCGGGAAGAGACCTTCACGCCCACCCTCAACCTTCTCACCGGGGAGAAACTGGTCTACGACGTCAACTGGATGGGGATTTCGGTGGGGCAGGTCGAGGTGGAGAACCACGGGATCGAAGAGGTGGACGGCGTGGAGGCCTACCATGTCACCACCGTCACCCGGGCCAACGATTTTCTCGCCAACTTCTTCAACATCGAAGACACCGTGCATTCCTGGATCCTCCCCGGGTCCGGGTGCCCGGTCCGTTTCGAAAAAGTCATCAAGGAAGGCCACTACACCAAGCACCAGCGGATCGTCTACGACCAGGAGAACCTGAGGGCGGTGTATACCCGTCCCGACCGGGAAAAAGACGAGCCCTACGGATTCGATATCTCGCCCTGTACCCAGGACGTTCTCAGCCTGCTCTTCTGGGTCCGCAACCAGCCCTTCCGCCTGGGGGACATCCTCTCCACCCGGGTCAATGCCGACAAGAAGAACTGGGACGTCGAAATCGAAGTGGTGGAACGGGGGGCGTTCGACACCGGCCCCCTGGAGAGAGTCAAGGTGTATCGGCTCGAGCCCCGGGCCACCCACGAGGGGAGCCCGCTCAAGAAAGGGACGATGTCGGCCTGGGTGACCTCCGATTACCGCCATGTGCCGGTCGCGTTTCAGGTCGAGGCCAAGATCGTGGGCAACATCAACGCCGTCATCTCCGAGGCCGTTCTCCCCCCGCTCCCGGTCGAACCGGTCGTCAGCGTGGAGGAAGTCTACGACATCATGGAGATTTACGACCCCGACCAGTGGATCCGCGGGGAAGCCCAGACCGACAACTTTCTCCGCGGGGCGGCGCTGCGCGCCCTCATCTTCGATCCCCCTCCCGGCGAAAACGGCGGCGGCGATGAGTGAGCCGGGCCCGCAACGACGGCTCTTCGAGCTGGTCCGGGAGCGGATGGAGGCCAACCCGGCCTGCCACGACTACGACCACACCCTGCGGGTCTACCGCACCGCCCTCGAGATCGCGGAAGGGGAGGGCGCCGACCGGGAGGTGGTGTCCGCGGCCGCGCTCCTGCACGATATCGCCCGCGACCGGGAACTGGAGGAGGGGAGCGAAAACTGCCACGCCCGCCTCGGCGCCGAGGAGACGCAGACCATCCTGGCCGGGTGCGGCTTCGAGGACCGCGCCTTCATCGCCCGGGTCGCCGCCTGCGTGGCTTCCCACCGCTACCGCCGCCGCCCGGGGCAGGAACCCCCGGCCAGCCCCGAGGAACGGGCCGTCTTCGACGCCGACAAGCTCGACGGCATGGGGGCGGTGGGCATCGCCCGGGCGTTTCATTTCGCGGGCCGGATCGGCGCGCGGCTCCACAACTCCCCCGAAGCCGCCCTGGAATCGGACCCGTACAGCCGGGAGGACACCGCCTACCGGGAGTACCTGATCAAGCTGCGCCGCCTGGAAGACACCATGCTCACGGCCACGGGACGGCGCCTGGCCCGGGAACGGTCCGAATTCATGGACGAGTTCTTCCGCCGCCTCTGCGCGGAGACCGGCACCGGTTTTCCCGCCCGGGAAGAAGACTGACCCGGGAGCGGCCCCAGGCCGCCCCTCGCCGCGCCCGGGGATTTCCGAAGTTTACGTTCCCATCGGACCCCGTTTGTGTTTAGACTAACAAGGCAGAAAATATGTATTAATTTATCACGGTGAGCCCGCGGGGCCGCCAAGGGGGTTTCTCATGAAACGGTATGGCCGGCTGATGACGGCGGGGGTATTTTTCGCGGTTGTGGCTCTCCCTCCTTCCGCCCCTGCCGATCCCTCCCCGTCTCCGACCCCGGAACTCCCCGGGGAGTGCGAGCCCAGCTTCCGCAGCCTCCTCTTCAACGAATCCTCCGCTTTCGTGGCTCTGTCGGACGACATCGACGAGACCCCGCCGTTTTCCATCACGGCCTGGGTCTATCTCGACAGCTACGCCCCCAGCGATATATTCCCTTACTACGCCGGGCGCACGATCCTGGCCCGAGGGAATCTGAGATACTCCGGCGCGTGGGACTACCTTTTCAACGTCAACGGCCATAACCGTCTCGGTTTCGTCACCCACCCGACCGTCGCTTCGGCCCCGCACGTGGAGGCGGAAGACGAGTTCCCCCTGGGCCGCTGGGTTTTCGTGGCCTTCACCCACGACGGCCGTACCGGCCGGCTCTACCAGGACGGGGTCCTGGTAGGGGTCTCGGAAGCCCTGGAGCCGGGGGACAACCATAACACCAGCCCGACCTGGCTGGGCGCGAGCTGGAACTCGGCCCCGGGGAACTCCCATTCCTGGGCGGGGATGATCGACGACCTCGCGGTCTACCGCGGGGAGAACGGGGGGGCCCTGACCCCGGAGCAGATCGCGGCCATCCGCGACGGGAAGGGGCATCTCTCCGGGTGCCTGCTCGGCCGCTGGCCGGCCGAGGAAGGCAGCGGGTCCCTCCTGGGGGACGAGTTCGACGTCAACGACGGGACGCTCCACGAGGTCGGGTGGTCCGTCTCCCACCGGCCCAACGACCCCTGCGCCACGCCGTCGGAGACTCCCGAACCGCAACCTTCCCCGAGCCCCAGCGCTTCGGCGGATCCGATGCCGACGCTCTCTCCCCCGCCCGGCGCTACGCCGAGTCCGATTCCGACGCTCTCCCCCCGTCCCAGCGCTTTTTCGTCTCCGACCCCGGAACTCCCGGGGGAGTGCGAGCCCAGCCTGCGCAGCCTCCTCTTCGACGGGAACAACGATTACGTGGCTCTGTCGGACGACATCGACGAGACCCCGCCGTTTTCGATCACGGCCTGGGTCTATCTCGACAGCTACGCCCCCACCGCTACGTTTCCTTACTACGGCGGGCGCACGATCCTGGCTCGGGGGAATCTGAGATACTCCGGCGAGTGGGATTATATTTTCAACGTCAACGGCCGTAACCGTCTCGGTTTCGTCACCCACCCGTATTTTTCTTCGGCCCCGCACGTGGAGGCGGAAGACGAGTTCCCCCTGGGCCGCTGGGTTTTCGTGGCCTTCACCCACGACGGCCGTACCGGCCGGCTCTACCAGGACGGGGTCCTGGTAGGGGTCTCGGAAGCCCTGGAGCCGGGGGACAACCATAACACCAGCCCGACCTGGCTGGGCGCGAGCTGGAACTCGGCCCCGGGGAACTCCCATTCCTGGGCGGGGATGATCGACGACCTCGCGGTCTACCGCGGGGAGAACGGGGGGGCCCTGACCCCGGAGCAGATCGCGGCCATCCGCGACGGGAAGGGGCATCTCTCCGGGTGCCTGCTCGGCCGCTGGCCGGCCGAGGAAGGCAGCGGGTCCCTCCTGGGGGACGAGTTCGGCGTCAACGACGGAACGCTCCACGGGGCGGCATGGTCCCTGTCGCACCGGCCCAACGACCCCTGCGCCACGCCGCCGCCGTCCCCCGGCCCTCCGCCCTCTCCGAGCCCCAGCGCTTCGGCGAGTCCGATCCCGCCCACGACCCCCAGCCCCACCCCGGCGGCTCCCGAGCTGCTTCTCGGCGCCGACCCGGTCTCGGGGGCGGCCCCGCTTACGGTCGACTTCGAGGCCACCGTCCTCTTCGGAGGCTCGATTCAATACTACCGCTGGGATTACAACGGGGACGGGGTCTGGGACTATATATCTCCCCGTTCTCCGCGCAGTTCCCACACCTATAACGCCGTCGGAACCTACCAGGCCATCTGCGAAGTGGAGGATTCGCTCGCCCGGGTGGCGCGCAATTCCGTCTACGATATCCTGGTCTACGAGGAAACCGCCCCTCCGGTCGTCGAGGCTCGCGCCGATCCGGTTTCGGGTTCGGCTCCGCTTGCGGTCGGGCTCGACGGGACCGTGAACTCGCCTCACGAAATCCTCTTTTATCTCTGGGACTTCGAGAGCGACGGCACCATCGATCACCTGTCGCTCGAGGGCGCGTCCATCGTTCATGTCTACGGGCAGGCCGGGACCTGGCAGGCCCGCCTCAGCGTTCTCGACGACCACGGTTTGGTCGAGAGCGATACGGTCGAAATCGAGGTCTCCCCCGCGGGAACGCCCTTGACGGTCGCGGCCTCGGCGGACCCGGAATCGGGGACCATCCCGCTCGTGGTCGCTTTCACGGTTGTCGCCGAACCGGAGGAGGACATCGTCCTCTACGCCTGGGATTTCGACGGCGACGGCGAAAGCGACTGGAGTTCGCAGACTTCGGGGAGCGTCGCCCACAGCTACGCGCTGGCCGGCAATTACACGGCGACCGTCCGGGTCGAGGCCGCCGACGGTCGGGAAGCCGCCGATTCGGTCACGGTGGACGCGGGCACGCCCGCGGAGATGAAAATCTGGGTCTCCAGCCCCCGGGACGGGCAGACGATTTCGGGCAACGCCGTCACCGTCCGTATCAATACCGCCCCCGGAAACGGCACCGGCTGGGTGCAGCCGCAGTACCGCCCGGAGGGGGAATCGGAATGGACCGATATGACCGACCCCATCTATCCTCCCCCCTACAGCTTCTACTGCTCCTGGGACACCACCGCCATACCCTTCGGGGACTACCAGATCAGGGGAAAAGGAGCCGATACCGACGGAACCGTCGTCTATTCCGATCCGGTAACCGTAACCGTGGTCGCCGCCGACTCCCATATCGATGAAACCATCGACGAGTTCGGGAACCGCCGGAGGAGGGAAAAAACATCCGATGAAGCGTCGTTGCTGGTAGAGATCGCCGGCGGTCTCTCGCTCCACGTCCCCTGCGCGGCGCTGGGTTCGGCAGACGCCGCGGTCATTCTCGAACGCCCCGCCCGGAACCCGCACCCGGGCCGCGCGCTGAGGGCGTTGCCGGAGCGGATGATCCTGACCGCCGTCGTTTCCCTGGAAAACTCCGGGGGGCTGCGGAAACCGGCGGAACTCACGGTCCCCTATCCGGATGCTGACGACAACGGGATCCTCGACGGCACCGGTATCCGGGAAGGCGATCTCAAGATTTTCCGTTACAACGAGATCTCCGAAATCTGGCAGCCGACGGCGGGGAGCACGGTCTACCGCGAAGAAAACTTCATCTGCGCCCCGGTCATGTCGGTGGGGACGTACGCCGCCGGCGTCGTCTCGGTGCAGGGTGTCGGCCCGGGAGATTATGACGGCGACGGCACCGCCGAAATCGCCCTGTACCGCCCGTCTCGGGGACTCTGGCTGATACGGGGCAAGACCAGGGCGTTTTACGGGCTTTCGGAGGACCTGCCGGTCCCGGCCGACTACGACGGCGACGGGACGTGGGATATCGCCCTGTTCCGGCCTTCCTCGAGCAAGTGGCTGATCCGCAACGGCAACTCCTGTTTCTACGGGACCGGCGCCGATTTCCCGGTCCCGGCCGACTACGACGGGGACGGCGACGCCGACATCGCGCTCTTCCGCCCCCAGAGCGGGAAATGGGCGATCCGCGGCGGTTCCGCCGTCTACTTCGGCGCCGCGGGGGACGTGCCGGTTCGGGGCGACTACGACGGCGACGGCGACGTCGACATCGCCGTTTTCCGGCCTTCCTCGGGGAAGTGGCTGATAAGAGACGCCGAGGCCTGTTTTTACGGGGAATCCGGGGATATTCCGGTCCCGGCCGACTACGACGGGGACGGCGACGCCGACATCGCGCTCTTCCGCCCCCAAAGCGGGAAATGGGCTGTCCGCGACGGTTCCGCCGTCTACTTCGGCGTCGACGGGGATTTGCCGGTTCCGGCCGACTACGACGGCGACGGGGTCGCCGATATCGCCCTATTCCGGAGCGGCTCCTCCCGGTGGATGATCCGGGGGGGGATTTCGGTGATTTTCGGGATGGCGGCCGATCAGCCGGTGACTAACCCCTGACGGCGGCGGCCGCCCCGGGTCCCTTCCCGGCGGGGCGGATGCCGGAGGTGGGGCTGGAAATTCAGGTTGTTATGTCAGGCAATAAATACGCTTGATCGGATTGATCGCCTGGAGCCGGCCTCATCGAGGCCGGTTTTTGCCTGTCTTTGCCAATAGAATGGCGATAAACGGCATTGCCATTTTCGAATTGCCCCATGGAATATCCGTGACCTCGGTCCGATAACCCCATTCCGATCGAGGGGGGTAGTGGCCGTAAAACATTTAGGCGATCCGATATCCGGGACCTCCAAATCCGAGAAGCGGGAAATCCTCTTGTTTGAACTAAGAAACGGGAACATAATCGATATAGAAAAAGTTTTCCCTGTATCTACCCACAGCGGAGGGAGAACGGGATATGAGAATCCTTCAGACCCTGTTTCTCGTCCTTACCTTCACCCTGAGCCCGGCCTTTGGGCGGCAAGCTGACCCACCCTGGGAATACGAATGGAACGCCGACGAGCCTCCGCGGCACGCTCCGGATTTCACCTTCCGGGGGGTGCTGATCGCCCGGCGGGAGGCCGACCCCATAATTTCCGCCCCGACCGACGGCATCGCCTACCACGACGGCGACCTTATCGGAGACGCCCAGGTGGTTTATCTGGGGCGTGGGAATCCTATTTATACATCTTCGGGATGGTGCGATTCCGGGTTGATCGACGAGCACAGCTACTACTTCAAGTTGTTTTCCTATGACGAGGGTTGGAATTATTCCACGGGGGTGGGGGTCGATGCTGTGATCGTCGGCGCGTCGCCCACGCCCGTCTCCTACTCCAGCGCTCTCCGTTTAGGAGACCGTGAGGGTAAGCTTACGCTTTCTTCTCCGACCCCTGTCGCACTTCCCGCTGATGTGTCGTCCTTGCACGCCCAGCCCTACTCCGGGGGAGTTTGTTTGCAATGGGTCAACCCACGCGACCTGGTGGGCTGGGGGTGCGAGGGCTCGGACTGCTGCCTGACCGAAGGGGGGATCGTCGTGCTCGATACCGATACCCCCGAAGGTACGAGAAAAAGCTATTACTCTAAGGCCGTCGAGCTCGTTTCCTCCTACACCGTCGAGTTCCGGATGAAAGTGTTGACCAGTTCCGGCCTCGACGGAAGGTTGAAGTTTCGTTCCGTCACCCGACGCCCCGCCGGGGGTACGGGAGTCAATGTCGTTGAACTCGACTTCTCGGAGACCCAGATCGGGATGTCGCCGAGTTACCCGTATGTGTTCGTATTCGATATGGATACCGCCGACGACTTCCACGTTTATCGCGTAGTGGGGGATTCCGGGTACTGGTCTCTTTACGTGGACGGTACCCGCCGAGGCGGAGGGAGATTGACCAACCGAAACCCGGAATTGGCCGGAATCTATTTCGGCGATGCCGTCGGTGCCGGATCTCAATCCGAGTGGGATTACATCAAATACGCCTCTGGGGCTTATCATTATCCTACTCCCACCCCGACCCCCTCGGCCGCGCCGACCCCTACGACCACGCGGACGCCGGAACTTCCCGGCACACCCAGCCCCTACGTCCTGCCGGTCCTGTGCTCCGGCGACTACGACGGGGACGGAAGCTCCGACATCGCCGTCTTCCGCTCCCGCGAGGGCAAGTGGCTGGTGAGAGGCTTGGGGGTTTCCTGGTACGGGAAGAAGGGGGACCTTCCGGTTCCGGGGGACTACGACGGCAACGGGGTGACCGACATCGGGATCTATCGTCATGATAGCGGGTTGTGGGCGGTGAAGGGGCTGAGCCGGTTCCAAGTGCCCGCCAGCTGCGTTCCGGTCCCCGCGGACTACGACGGTGACGGCTCGACCGACGCGGCCGTCTTCCGCCTCTTATATGGGCTCTGGACGGTACGGGGTATCACCCAGGTCTGGTTCGGGCAAAATATGGACATCCCGGTCCCGGCCGACTATGACGGCGACGGTTCGGACGAGATCGCCGTCTGGCGCCCCGGAACCGGGGCCTGGCTGGTGAGGGGCTTGACCCGCTGGTACTACGGTCAGCGTGCCGACGATCCGGTGCCGGGTCGCTATGTTTGGGAGGGGACGCCGATAATTCGGGATCGGCCGGCGGTCTATCGTTCGAGACAGGGAAAATGGTTGGTCCTGGGTGGAGCCTCGTTCTATTACGGCGCCGGGGGCGCCGCCCCTTTGCCCGGGACCTACTTGGGCGGGGTTCTCGATCAAGCCGCCGTCTTCCGGCCGGTCCAGGGCCTCTGGTCCGTCCGGGGCTTCACCAAGGCCTACTTCGGGCAATATTGGGACTACCCGGTGACCAGATAAGGAATTATGGAATGAGTAAAATCCCTTCGGTGGTTTCTTTCCCCCGGGAGAGATGAAGCCATAAAGGCCGGCAAGTTTTTTATTCTGATCTTGTCCGTAGCCTGGGCCGGCCTTCCCTGTCCAGGGCAAGCCCAGTCTCCGGCCCCCAGTCCATCCCCCGCCCCGATAGTCGAATCGTTTACCAACAGCCTGGGGATGGAGTTCGTGCCTGTGGAGGGGCTGGACGGGGTTCTTTTCTCCAAGTACGAGACCCGGGTGAAGGACTTCCGGGCTTTCGTGGAGGACAAGGCCTTTAACGGGGGCTACAGCTACCGGGACGGCAACGCTCCTTTTGTTGTTGTTAAGGATGGCGAACTAGTCAGCAACTGGGATTACGGCTGGTCTAACCCGGGCTTTGAGCAGACCGGCGATCACCCAGTGACTTGCGTGAGTTGGGAGGATGCCAAAGCCTTCTGCGAGTGGCTGACCCGGAAGGAACGGCAGGAGCGCAAGATCGGCCTGGAAGAGGAGTACAGGTTGCCCACCGACTGGGAATGGTCAATGGCGGTGGGCTTGAGGGAAGGCCGAGAGGGGAGCCCAGAAAGTAAGGACGAGAAGATTAAAGACGTTTATCCCTGGGACGGAGGCAGGGGGAAGTTGCCCCCCCCGCGGGGGGCGGGGAATTACGCTGGAGAGGAAGTCCGAGATAAGGACTGGCCAAGTGGTTTGATGATCATTGAAGACTATAACGACGGATACCCGCGGACCTCTCCCGTGGGCTCCTTCGCGGCTAATGCTAACGGGATCTACGACCTGGGCGGGAACGTCTGGGAGTGGTGCGAGGATAGGTACTCGTATGGGTCGTACGGCCGGGTTCTGCGGGGTGGTTCTTGGAACGGCATCGATCCCGGGGCCCTGCTCTCATCGCGCCGCGGCTACACCAGTCCCGACGACCGCTACGGTTACGGCGGTTTCCGAGTGGTGTTGGGCAGTTCCCCCAAATAGGCTCGGTTATTGGTCTCAGGAGCCAGAAACGCTTTGTCCGGTAGTGGCTGTGGGAGGAGAGTACTAGCTTAGAAAGTGGCCTAATATTAGAGGCAGTTCATGGAACTAAATGTAAGTTGTGAAAATAACATGAAAACTGATTATGTCTTCTTGCCTGCTCTTTTTATCACAATATTATGTATAAGTTGCAGGGCAAAGGAGGGTGATAATAAGGCAAAACAGAATATAAATCTTAAGGGAACGATTGTTTATACAAGTATCGCACCAAATGATAACGGGGAAACTACGCAAATTATCGAGCACAATATTGAGGATATAAATGCTCAAGGAATAGTGATAACAACAGGTACTGATGCAAAATATAGTCAAGATGCAAAAAATATTGTTTATGTCAGGCATGGTAATCTTTATATTATAAACACCGATGATGGTATAACAAAAGAACTATGTGATTCTCCGAATGAGCTAATGGCAGATCCGTCGTGGTTGCCGGATGATACAAATATTGTTTTTGTGGGCATTGATATTGGAATGAACTCTACGATATACACAATTAATAAAAATGGGAGTGATATGAAACAAATATTTAAATCAACCTCAAATATAAGATCCCCATCATGGGTTCCAGGAGGCAATGAAATTGTATATTCAAGCGCGAAATTAGGAGATTACGCCCAGATATATAAATATAATATGCAATTGGGAACAGTTGATCAATTGACAAATGAGGGCGCTAGCTTTAATCCCTCGGTTTCGCCTGATGGAAAGCACATAGCGTATGTATGTAACGGGAAATATAGTGGTTCGAGCTTATGCATAATGGACATAAATGGAAAGAATCAACGATGTATTCTTGAAGGGAAAGGTTATCACCGTGATCCAGAATGGTCTAGGGATGGGAAAATCTTGGTATTTTCCTCGGCACGAAAGTGGGATTGGCCATTTGCGGGCAGTGAAATATATGCGATCGATGTAGACGGGCAAAATGAGACTCAAATTACAAACACTGTACATGGGAGGCACGATACAAATGAACGACCAAGTTGGGTGTATGGGCCTTCTTGCGAGGATTGGGACAGGTAGAAACTGGAATTCAAATAGATGATAAAGCTAAAATTTACCTAACAGCACGTTAGGCATTTCATAACATGGCTTTCAGCAGGTTACACATTTGGAATTATTACCGTATTAATGTATGGGAGAAGAGCGAATTTTGTCTTTAATCTAATTTTGCAATTAACTATATGGATAAAAAACCAAGATACAGCATAAGAACATATAATAACTGAAGCACCCAGGCTAACATTAGTAACGCGTTAGGGGCTTATTCCTTCGGAAAACAAGAACAACCAATGTGATGCCGATGAACAAAGCTAAGAAAGCTCTGGTATATATTTGGAACCTGGTTCCATAAAGCTTTTGAATTAGATTTTCGATATTGGGAAGATATGTGTGTATTCGGGCATCAATGAGTAATAATCCCAAGTTAATAGAGCTGAAAGCAAAGGCGATAATAAAGGAAATTAAATAACGTAATTTCAAGATTGCAATTGCGGTAATAAGTATAACGAAGAAAGTAAGTAATATAACTTGCATGAATTGTATTTCCGAAAGAAATTCATATAGTCCATGTCCTGTAATCCCCCTATCATAACAAAGTGGAATATAGAAAAAGGCTTTTATAACGAAAATAAAAATAGAAGTTAAAAATAAGATTAAAAGTTGCTTGTGATTTTCCCTCATGATTTGAACCTGTTATTAGAAATCTAGTCTGTGATTGGGGTTGATTCCGCAGCCTTACTCTCTAGCAATCAAAAAATTCGTACCTTACCTTCCCGAAGAGCCTCGTTGCGGGGGTGCAAGGGCAGATAGGCCAGGTCGATGTCTACGGATATGCGCGGGAGGTCCCGCACAAAAAAGTTGATGGCCGTGCCGCCTTTCAGGGCGAAACAACGCTGCCGATCGATCTCGGGTAGACAGCGGAGGAGCAACCCGACTCGGGCCTCATAGCTGGGGTCAAACATGGGGAAACTCCTCCCGCTCGGGTACGGTTATCCCGTACTTTCGGTTGAGCTTGCCGCCTTTGTATAGCTGGCGTTTCCCCTTGCCGAGATCGATCCGAGATAGATCCAGACGTTTGAACCAGGAGTGGCCGGCCGTCTCCGCGCTCCAGAGGAAGACGCGCTTGACTTTAGCCGAACGGCAATTCTCCAGTAATTCTTGGGCTGTTTTCGGTCGGATGGTGGTAAGTCCTTCCATAAGCTGAAGCACGTGTTCCATCTCATCGTTGCTCCCGGTCAGATGGATCTGCTCCATGATCGCCCTCTCCGCGCTTGACATCGCTATTTGGAATCCGCCGCAGTCCAGTTTGGCGGTGGCATCGTGGGGGATATTTTCAAATAGAGATAAGCATCGGTGCTCGACGTTGTCTTTCCACTGATGCTTTTTAAACCATGCCGGCAACTGTTCCGGCCGATCGCTGATCAAGATAACCCTCTTTTTCTCTCCAAGGGGTAAAAAATGAGACCTTCCCTCCAATTCCAGGGAAGTGCCGCCTCCGGCGTGGACGGTCATCCCGAGCTGCGTCTGGAGCGCGAAAAGGGCACCCTGCCACTCTACGGTATCCCCGGATCGTATGTAAGCTCCTGTGCCCAGCCGCTCCATCCAATGATAACGAAGATATTTAGCTATCAACTGGCGGTAGAATCCAAGCTCATCCAGGTATGGCTTAGTAACAACGGTTGCTTTCGGCCAGACTTTCAAGAGCCGGTTTATTTTTCTGCCGTTTTGTCTACCCATGGTTTACCTCTGTAATGGAAATTAAACTACCGATTAGTTTATATTTCCCTGTAAATGTAAACCCAGGGTTTACATTTGTCGATAGAAATAAACCAACAGAGAAAATCAGCGCCTAAATCCAGCCGGATCACCCTCCTTCCTGGCATAAGAAAAATGGACAGGACCACCTAACCCGTCAGCAAGGAGGGGACCATGAAGCCATCCGTACTCGAGGACGTGCCGGCCAAGGGGTTCCGGAAGCGCCGGAACATCCCCATCGCCGGGATCGAGAGGGTCAAGAGCCGGTTCGCGCTCGTGCGAAAAAAAAGAAACCACGCGAAAAACGGCGATAAAGGGCACATTCCCGTGGTTTCGATCTCATTCTGCCGGAGGTGGGGCTCGAACCCACACTCCCGGTAAGGGGAACGGGATTTTGAGTCCCGCGTGTCTGCCAATTCCACCACTCCGGCTCGAAAAGGTTTGTATTATCGAAAAAAGAGTGGGACGATGCAACGTATTACTGCGGAATCGAACCGGCGGAGCATGTGAAGAGTTCGCTCGTCAGGACATTCGGCTGGGGCGTCGTAGCCCTGTGCGCGGGGTGCCGGGGAAGCGCTTCGGTATCGTGGACCCCGGCCCCGACCCCGGTGCCGCCGCCCGGCTGCGTTTCCCTGGGGCTCACCACCTGGAATATCGAACGCTTCGACGGGGCCGGGGAGAAGGATACGACCTTTCCCACCCGCAACGCCGAACAGCTGGCCTGGCTGGCCCGGATCCTTCTCGACACCAACTCCGGCATCATCGTCCTGGAAGAGATCGCCGAGACCTCGGAGTTTTCCCCGGTCGCGCCCCTGCTGCAGCTGGTGGAGGAGCTGGACCGGCAGGAAGCGGCGCGTTCGGGGAAACCCGGCGGGGACGGGTCCTGGCAGGGTTTCATCGGGAGCTCCCCCGGTTTCCCCAGCAAGGTGGCCCTGGTCTGGAACCGGGACGAGGTCGAGGTGGAGGCCCTCGGGGAACTGGCGGAGCTGAGAGTGGGGTACACGGACGACGGGGTCCGGGTCCCGGCCGACGCCCTCCGCTTTCCCCGGGTCCCGGTCGCCGGCCGCTTCCGGCTGAAACGGGCCCCCTGGTTCGATCTGACCGTGGTGGGGGTCCACCTCAAGGCCATGAACGGGGGGTTCGAAGATGAACTGGACGTCGAGGACCGGCGCCGCCTGGGGGAACTCTCCGATTTGTTCGGCGACTGGGTCCTGCAGACCGGGGCGGTCGGCCCCCTGGCCGACCCGGACCTGGCCGTTCTCGGGGATTTCAACGAGCAGGCTTCCAACCTGGTGCGCCTGATGGAGGAACACGCTTCCGACCCCCGGCTCCGGAACCTGCTCTTCCTCTACCCGGACGCGGTCCCCGCCTCCGGCCCGGGGTTCTTCTTCGCCGACGCCGCCGCGCTCGGTCCCGACGATTACTCCTTTCAGGGCAACGCCGAAAAAGGGCAGCCGGGGAGAGACGGCCCGTACCCGGAAGACACGGTCTGGCCGAGCAGCGGATACGTGATCGACCACGTCCTCCTCTCCTCGGCCCTGGCGCGGTATTGGGACGGTTCGGCCTCGATCGAGTACTTCGACAAGGAACTCCCCCTCCACGATCTGGTCAGAATGTCCGATCACCGCCCGGTGACGGTGCGCCTGGTCGTCCCCCTCCGGGACCCCGCCGATCAGGTCAGGGCGGCGAGCCCCTCCGCCTCGGTGGAATAGAAGGGGAACACCCCGTCGAAGCCGCTGAGTTCGAAGACCCGGCGCGGTTCTCCCCCCAAGCCGCAGACGGCGACCGTTCCTCCCCGCTCGCCGGCTTTCTTCTGCAGGTGAAGCAGCGCGGAGAGCGTGGCGCTGTCGAGGTAGGTCAAGCGGGAGGCTTCGATCAGGATCCCGCTCAGGCCCCGGTCCAGGTAGGCCGAGCCCAGGGCGTCGAGATCGCGCGAGGTGAAGACGTCGGCCTGCCCGGTCAGGCGGATGACGACGACTTCGCCCTTTTCCTCGGCCTGGATGGAAAGTTTCCCCATCAGGCCGACTACGTCCTTGCGCGCGCCCACGTCAGTCTTCCTTCCGGAGCAGTTCCCGGCAGATGCCCTGAAACCCGAGGTAGATCCCCTTCAATTCCTCCAGGGAAACCGATTCGTTGACGGTGTGGGCGTCGCCCTCGTCCCCGGGGCCGTAGCCGATGATCTGGGCCGTGGAATCCGGGCACTTCTCCCGGAGCGCGACGATGGCGCTCCCGTCGGTGCAGAACGAGTAGTGGCCCAGTTCCGGTTCCTTCTTCAAAACCCTCTTCACCCCTGCGACCGCTTTCCTGACGAGAGGATCGTCGGGATCGGTCTTCCAGGCGGGCGCGAACTTGTCCTGTTCGATGGCGACCCCCGTCCAGGTGACGGCCTTATCGGCCGCGAATTTGACGGCCGGATCCTTGAAATGGGGGTACTTGGCCCGGCCGTTTTCGACCACTCGGGCGATGTTGTCCTTGACCAGGGCCAGGACGGATTCGCGGGTGTCTCCGACCAGGGTCCGGATATCGTAGGTGAGTTCGACCCGGCTGGGGACGGTGGAATTGCCGCCCCGGCCGTTGAGGCCGCCGCCGCCGCCGACCGGGATCTGGATGTCGGTGGGGACGATGTTGCGTTTCCCCAGGACCTGATCGACGTCGGACCGGTACCAGCGGTGGAAGGCGTCGATGATGTAGGCGATCTGTTCGATGGCGTTGATCACGGTCCGCCCGGTGGAGGCGTGCTTGGGTTGGCCGAACGAGGTGATCACGATCTCCGCGCGTCCCCGCTGCCCGATGTTGATCCGGCCCTGGGTCGCCTCCCCGACGACGATGAAGTCGGGGCGCAGCTGCCGCAGGGCTTCGAGAACGCAGACCCCCTCGAAGAGTTCCTCGACCACGGTTCCCACGACGAAGATTTTGCCGTCGTATCCGCGGGGAAGGCTCTTCATGGCGGCGGCGGCGTGCAGCATGGCCACCACCGATGACTTCATGTCCGCCGCTCCCCGGCCGAAGAGCCTTCCGTCCCGGATCGCGCCCGCCCAGGGGCGCGTTTCCGGGTCCCAGGCGTCGGGATCGGCGTTGACCGTGTCCAGATGGCCGGTGAGGACGATAACCGGGCCTTTCCCGCTCCCGACCTCGACCCCGGCGATCAGGTTCCCCATGCGGTCGGTGCCGACCCGGGAAAATCCGAGGCGGGAGGCCACCCGCATCAGGTATTTGACCACCGCTTCCTCCTGCCCGGAAAGGCTGGGGAAGCTGATCGCTCTTTGGATGACGCCGATCACGTCTCCGAAATCGGTCGATTTCGGAAGCGTCCGGCGCGGCCCGGAACCCGATGCTTTTTTCGACGATGTCGTTTTCATGGCGAAACTCTAACCGTCCGTATCCGATCGCGCAAGCTTAACTTGGACCCTCCGGGGTAAGCGGGCGCGGGCCTTCGGTTTTCGATCGTTTCCGGCGGTTACCGTTACCCGGGTTCCCCCGTCTCCGCGGCTTCGGCCCATGGTCCTTGACAGGGCCTTCGGACGGGATTAACCTCCTCATATCTATTGAACCCGCGCGGGGAGGACCGGCAGGATGGAGGCCATGAGAAAGAAGATATTCGTAATCCACGGCAAAGGCGTCAATAACGGCATCGGCAAGGAGGGTGGGGGAGACCTGGACACGGTTTCTTCCAACGCTTTCTACATGGTGTGGGCGCAGCACTCGCTGGGCGAGGAACTGGGGAGGGAGCCGGAATACGGCCGGGATTACGAATTCGATTTTCTCAATTATTCCGAGGGAGTGGAAAGTCTTCTGGCTCACCGGGGCTGCGACGTCTTCATACCCGATTTCCCCATCGACGCCCTGGCGCCGCGCCTGCGGCTGATGCTGATCGACGACATGGAATCGGCCGAACTCCTCAACCGCTACACCGAGGCCGCCGACGATTTCCGGCTCTGGATCGTCACCCACGCCTCGTCGGTGAGCCGGGAGTTCAAGGACATCTTCAACGCCACCTACCGCCAGGTCGGCAAGATCCTGGAGCACCGGGAAAAAGCCGCCCTGCAGTCGGCCCTGGAAGTCCTGGCTCTGCTCCGGGAAGGGACCGAACTGGACGCGGACCTGTCCGGGGCGGAAGAGTCGATCCGGTCCGCCGCCGAAGGCCTCCGGCGGGGGCTGATCGGGTTCCTGACCGGAACCCGCCTGGGCGAATTCAAAAAGACGCTTTTAGGGCACCTGCGCGATCAGAACAAGGAGAAGATGCTCGACCTTCTCGATGACCACGAAGCCATGGTCGCTTTCGACCTGGCGGTCCAGGAGGACATGTCCACTAGCGGCCGCATCAACTACACCGACGAGCTGCTGGTCGTCGTCCTCGAAGCCGCCGCCTACCTGGTCCGCGGGTTCAAGCAGCTGCGCGATCTTCCCTGGGAAGAAGGCCCGGCCCGGGACTATCGCCACACCCTTCGGGCGATCCAGGACGCGGTCATCCTCTATCTCCGGACCCTGGGCAGCCTGCTCGGCACCGGCGCCGGTTCCCTGCCGTCCGCGGCCGGGCGGTTGGAGAAAATGGCGAGGCTCTGCGAAGGCCTGCGGGTCGTCTTCGCCGAAATCCAGGACCGCATCCCCCCGCCGGTGCGCCCCGAGACGGAGTTCCCGATCCGCCTCCACCTGATCGAAGACGCCACCGGCAAGCCCGTGGCCGGGATCGAGGTGGTGATCAAGCGCCTGGCGGGGGAGGGCTCCTTCCGTCTCCCCGGAGGGGAGACCAGCGGCGCCGGGACGCTCGTGATTCCCTCGGCCGCGGACGGTTCGATCGAGACGGCGTATCTCCCCGCTTCCCCCCAGGAGGAATACCGGCTGTCCATCACCTTCGACGATCTTCAGGAGATCATCCTCCCCACCCCGGTTTCCGCTCCCGACGAAGACCCCGTATCCAGCTACGATCAGGCCGGCCCCGACGTTCTGGAGGAGGCGTTCGAGGAGAAGGAGGAAATCCCCGAGGAAATGGACCGGGCCATGCAGGTTTCCCTGGCCATGATCGAGCGCCAGTTCAAAAACCTTAAGGATCAGGACGTCAACGTCGTCAGCATCGACGACCACCATCCCTACACCCCCGAGATCTTCGGACTGCTCTCCCGGCTGGTGGAAGAAGGCGTGATCGGCCACCTCCAGGTGGCCAGCCTTCCCCGGGGAGAGGAACTCCCGGTGGAAAAACAGAAGTGCGGCGCCGACCTCATCTACGGCGACCGGGTCAGGGGGCGCCCCTGGGACAACCCCGGCCTGGCCGAACTCGACCGCATCGCCCATCTCCAGGACCTCCACATCGAGCTCACCCCCCTGGGCATGGCCCTCTCCAAGTTGATCGGGTCCAAATACAGCAAGGTCGAGATCGCCCGCGGCCTGGCCTCCGTCTCCAGCCTGGAGGAGATGACGACGATCATGGAGCGGCTCGGCTGGGACAAGCTGGTCGAGGCCTACGAGGAAGCCCTGGAGAAGGTCTATCCCCGCACCGAACAGGTGGTGGGGGTCATCGAGCTGGGGCGCCGGGGCGAGGAGGCCGACCCGATCCGCATCACCGCCGCGCTCTCCCCCTTCTGCGACGCCAAGAAAGGCGAAGTGCAGGTCAACGTCGCCTCGGCCATCCATTACCTGCTCTCCCGCAAGAAGAACCTGTCCGATTATTTCTTCTACTGCTACGGATCCCAGTTGATGACCACCCGGCGCCCCAACGAGAACGAGACCACGCTCAACCTCAGCACCATGTGCCAGCACATCGGGACCCGGGCCGACGGAGGGCATTCGGGGGCGGCGACCTGCAAGCCTTCTTCCAACCCCCTCTTCCCCCGGCGCCTGGAAAAAGTCAAGGACACCAACTTCCTGGGCTATCTCGACTACCTGGCCGACCGCGTCGCCGATTATTCCGGGTTGGACAAGATCGCGGTCCGCCCCCTTCCGTTTCCCCGCTACGGAGATCCGGTGGAGCGGGCGCTGGCCCATGTCCGGGAAAACCTTTACCGCATCCGCCTGGAGGGCAAGAAGGACCCCGGCGACATGCTCACGGTCCTCTTCACCCGCGCGCCCCGGGTGGCGTACGCCCTGGGCGAGGAAAAACCTTCCTTCCTGCAGATAATCAACTACCTGCGGCGCGATCACGAATTCGACTACCTGGTGTTCGCCCAGGGAATGCTCTACCGGGTCATCCTCGCCAATGTCGGAGACTCCCGGTGCCGGATCGACCTCCCGCGCCTGGCCCGGACCGTCGGGTGGAGCGAAGACGGAGGCTGTCCCATCCTGGCCGTCGCCGACATCCGGAAAAACCGGAAGGTGAAGAAACGCCTCCGCCGCCTGCTCCACCCGCACCTGCCCCAGCTGGCGCGGCTGATCGGGGGCTTCATCGAGGAAACGTCCGAATACAGGATCTCTTCCCTGGAGCCGCTGGTCCCCGAAGGGGCCACGGCCGCCTTCGAGCCGGTCCTGGAGAGGATGAAGGCCTCGACCTGGCTGATCGACCTGGTTCGGCCGGACGGGAGCCCCGCGGTCCGGGTTCTGGCCACGCTTTCCGTGCCCTACGACCGGAAAAAAGGAGAAGCCGACCCGCCCCTGCCGGTGGTGGCCGACTATTTCCGGGAGCACTCCCCCCATTACCTGATCTACAGCGAGGCGTTCCTGGCCTTCCCCCGCAAGCAGCCGATATCGGCGCTGATGCGGGTGCAGGACCCCGACGCCCTCATCGATTGTTCCCGGGCGGTTTCGGCCCTGGCCGGCAAACGATTCTGCGGCGACGCCGAAGTCGCCGAGTTCATGCCCGGCTTTCTCGAGGACTCCCCCCTGGGGAAAACCCCGCTGGCGCCGGGGAACTACCGCGAATTTCTCGATTACGTCGTTCCCCGGATCGCCGAGGCTTCCGGGCTGACCGTGGGCGGGGTTCGCGGCCTGTAGCGTCCGGCCGCCGGTTGCGGCCCGCGCGCTGAGCGAGGAGAAAAGACAATGAGCATGGAGAGAATCGACGACTTGCGCCGCCGCCGCGGGGAGATCGAGGCGGGCGGCGGCGAGGACCAGGCGGTCAAACAGCACGAGCGGGGGAAGCTGACCGCCCGGGAAAGATTGGACCTGCTGTTCGACCCGGGAACCTTCGTCGAGATCGACGCCTTCGTCAAGCACCACTGCGTCAATTTCGGGATGGAGCGAAAATCGGCTCCGGGGGACGGGGTGGTGACCGGCTACGGACAGGTGGAGGGCCGCCCGGTGTTCGCTTTCGTCCAGGATTTCACGGTGATCGGGGGGTCGCTGGGGGAGATGCACGCGGCCAAGATCTGCAAGGTGCTCGACAACGCGCTCAAAGTCGGCGCCCCGGTGGTGGGAATCAACGATTCCGGCGGGGCCCGGATCCAGGAAGGCGTCAACTCCCTCAAGGGGTACGGGGATATTTTCTTCCGCAACACCCGGGCTTCCGGGGTCGTCCCCCAGATCGCGGTCATTCTCGGCCCCTGCGCCGGCGGGGCCGTCTATTCCCCGGCCATCATGGATTTCATCTTCATGACCGAGGGGGTGTCGAAAATGTTCATCACCGGGCCCGACGTCATCAAGTCGGTCACCGGCGAGGAGATCTCCCCCGAGGCGTTGGGCGGGGCGATGACCCACAACAGCGTCAGCGGAGTCGCCAAGTTCATCGCCCCCGACGAAAAGACCTGCCTGGCCGAAGTCAGGCGGCTCCTGGGCTTTCTCCCCTCCAACAACCTCGACCCGTCGCCCCGGGGGCCCCGGACCGACCCGGCCGACCGCCTCATCCCCGAACTGGACGAACTGGTCCCGGACGCGCCCAACAAACCCTACGACATGATGAAGCTGATCCGGCTCCTGGTGGACGGGGGGGAGATCCTGGAGTACCACGCCCACTATGCTCCCAATATCATCACCTGCCTGGCCCGGCTGGACGGGCGCTCCATCGGGATCATCGCCAACCAGCCCGCGGTCCTGGCCGGCTGTCTGGATATCAACGCCTCCGACAAGGCCGCCCGTTTCGTCCGGACCTGCGACGCTTTCAATATTCCGATGCTGACGCTGGTGGACGTTCCCGGTTTCCTGCCGGGGTCGGACCAGGAGTACGGCGGGATTATCCGCCACGGAGCCAAGCTGCTGTACGCCTACAGCGAAGCCACCGTCCCCCTGGTCACCCTGATAACCCGCAAGGCCTACGGCGGAGCGTACATAGCCATGTGTTCCCGCCACCTGGGAGGAGACCTGGTCCTGGCCTGGCCCAGCGCCGAGATCGCGGTGATGGGCCCCGAGGGCGCGGCGAACGTCATCTTCCGCAAGGAGATCAAGAGCGCGGCCGATCCGGCGGCGGAACGGCTGGCCAAAGTGCGGGAGTACAAGGAAAAGTTCGCCAACCCCTACGCCGCCGCCGAGCTCGGGTACGTGGACGACGTCATCGAGCCCGCCGCGAGCCGTCTCCGGCTGGCGGACGCCTTTGAAATGTTCGCCTCCAAACGGGAGCGGGGTCCGGCCCGCAAACACGGCAACATTCCGTTGTAGGGGGAGACGGCCATGACGCTGTTGGAACAATTCGCTCGAAGCGAACTGGTGCACGGCCTCTCCCTGGGCGAGAAGGCGCTGGGGTCCTGCTACGTCGCCGCCCTGGGGATGTCCATCACCTTTCTGGCCCTTGTCGTTTTGATGAGCAGCCTGGTCGTCATGTCCAGGATCGTCAACCGGAAGGGACCGAACCCGCCGCCGCCGCCGCCGCGTCCGCTTCCCTCTCCGGGGGGTGAGGAAAACCCCGGCGAACGGCTGGGGGTGGTGCTGGCGGCGGCGGCTTGGGCCGCTCTGGGCGCGCCTGCCCGGATCGTCAACGTGCGGCCGCTCCGGCGCGAACGCGACGACACCTCCGCCTGGGCCCGGGCGGGGAGAATGGAACAGATCAGGGGAGGACGGTGGCAATCGTGAAAAGACTGAGAATTACTGTCGACGGAAAAAGCTACGAAGTCGAGGTGGAGGAGTTGGTCTCTTCCCCCTCTCCGCCCGCTCCGGTTTCGCCCGCTTCCCGGCCGCCCGCACCTCCCGCTCCGGCGCCGGGCCGTTCCGGCGCCAAGCCTCCCGCCGCTCCCGCCGGGTCCGGGGTCGTCGCCGCCCCGATGCCGGGGACGGTCCTGGAATTCAAGGTCAAGGAGGGGGACGCGGTCAAGGCCGGGGACGTGCTTCTGATTCTGGAGGCGATGAAGATGGAAAACGAGATCCCCGCGCCCGCGGACGGGAAAGTGGTTTCGATCGCGGTGGGGAAGGGGGCTTCGGTGAACGCCGGCGACCCCCTCCTGACCGTCGAGTAGCGCGGGAAACCGACGGAGTCCCGGATGGGAGCGATTATCGAGAGTTTTCTGGCCGGCACCGGGTTCGCGGGTTTGGCCTGGGGCAACGTCGGCATGATTCTGGTTTCCGCCGTTCTCCTGTACCTGGGAATCAGGAAGAAGTTCGAGCCGCTGCTGCTGGTCCCGATCGCCTTCGGCATGTTTTTGGCCAACCTGCCCCTGGCGGGCGTGATGAAACCGCCGGAGGCCGGGGGCACCCCCGGAGGGTTGATCTGGTATCTCTACCAGGGGGACATGCTGGGCATCTGGCCCCCTCTTATTTTCATGGGCGTGGGGGCCATGACCGATTTCGCCCCCCTCATCGCCAATCCCCGATCCCTCCTGCTGGGGGCGGCGGCCCAGTTCGGGATCTTCGTCACCTTTCTGGGCGCCATTCTCCTGGGCTTCACCGCCAAGGAGGCCGGCTCGATCGGGATCATCGGCGGCGCCGACGGTCCCACCGCCATCTTTCTCACCTCCCGCCTCGCTCCCAAGCTTCTGGGCCCGATCGCCGTGGCGGCCTACTCCTACATGGCCCTGATCCCCATCATTCAACCGCCGATCATGCGCCTGCTCACCACCCGCTCCGAGCGGCGGATCAAGATGGAACAGCTTCGGCACGTATCCCGGACGGAGAGGATCATCTTCCCCGTCCTGGTGTCCCTGATCGTCATCCTCATGGTCCCTCCGGCAGCTCCGTTGATCGGAATGCTGATGCTGGGCAATCTTTTCCGGGAGTGCCTGGTCGTCGACCGGCTCAAGGAAACGGCCGCCAACGCCCTGATGAACATCGTCACCATCTTTCTGGGGGTTTCGGTCGGGGCCACCGCCAGCGCCGAACGGTTCCTCAACGTCCAGACTTTGAAGATCATACTTCTGGGGGTGCTGGCTTTCGCCATCGGCACCGCTTCCGGGGTTCTCCTGGCCAAGCTGCTCAACCTCTTCTCCAAGAACAAGATCAACCCCCTGATCGGGTCGGCCGGCGTCTCCGCGGTGCCCATGGCCGCCCGGGTTTCCCAGGTGGAGGGGCAGAAGGCCAACTCCTCCAACTTCCTCCTGATGCACGCCATGGGGCCCAACGTCGCCGGGGTCATCGGGTCGGCGATAGCCGCCGGGGTCATGCTGACGCTTTTCGGCTGACCGCCGCCGGAGCCCCGGGAACGGTCCCGGCGGGTACGGGCGCCCCCGGGTCCGGCGCGGCCGTGACAACTTTGAAAGGATTGCCGGACGATGAAACTTGAATATCTTTTCCGCATTCAGAAGATCGTCGACGAGGAGATCAGGACGGTCTGCCAGTCGGGCGGCGAGACGCTCGACCGCAGCCACCTGATCAAGACCCAGGTCCTGGCGCTGGAAGTCAAGACCGGGGAACTGGCCAACCTGACCAAATGCTACAAGTATCCGACTCCCCTGCGCCGGCCGGAGAAAAACAAGCTCCTGCTGCGGTACCTGGACTGCTTCAAATTCCTGCTCTCGATCGGCAACGACAACCAGTTCAACATCGTCGACTTCCAGGTCGAGGATCTGCTCCGGACGGTCCCGGCCGACACCTACGAGACCATCATCGATCTTTTCCTTTCCCTCTTCGACAACATCACCAACCTCAAACGCGACCTGGTCCACGACAACTTCATCTCCGGCCTGAACGTCTACATCACCATTTTTCAGGAGTTCGTCCTGCTCGGGACCCTGCTGGGTCTGACCTTCGAGGACGTCTTCAGTTACTACGACCGGATGTACCGGGCGATGACGTCCGGCCCCGCCGGCGCCGGGGAGGACTGACCCGCTTTTCATGGACGCCGCGGCCGTCATCAGCCCTTGGGGCGCTCCCGTCGTCTCCCGGGAGTCGGTAGGGTCCACCAACGCCGTCGCGCTCGAGTTGGGCCGCGCCGGCGCCGCCGCCGGGACCGTGGTGACGGCGGCGGTCCAGACATCCGGCCGCGGGCGCCGGGGGCGGGAATGGTTTTCCCCCCGGGGGGGGCTGTGGTTCTCGATCGTGCTCCGCCCCCGGTCCACCCCCGAACGCTTCGGCCTCCTGTCCGTCATGGCCGCCCTGGCGGTCCGTCGGGCCCTGGCCGAGGCCGCCGGCTTCGAATGCGGGATCAAATGGCCCAACGACCTGCTCCTCGAGGGGCGCAAGGTCGGGGGGATCCTGGTCGAATCGGCGCTGGACGGCGCCGGCGAACGGTTCGCGGTCGTGGGGATCGGGATCAACAGCGTGGTTGAAGAATTCCCCGCGTCCCTGGATAATACGGCCGGTTCTCTTCACCGCTTTTCCCGGGGAGCGGTATCGAACCGCGATCTCTTGAACGGAATCCTGGGAGAAGTCCACGCGGGGTGCGCTTCCCTGGAGAGCGCCGCCGGCCGAGCGGGGATCCTCGGGGAATACCGCGGCTGCTCGCTGACCCTGGGCCGCGCGGTGACGGTGCAGGCGCCCGGAGGGGCCTTTCCGGCCCGGGCCCTGGACCTGACCCCCGGGGGGGAGCTTCTGGTGGAGACGGAACAAGGCGAAAAAATCGTGATCAGATCGGGCGAGGTCTCGTTGGGACAATGCTGCTGAGCCGACATCCCAGCCGATTTCAGATGGGGATGTTCCGGGTGGACAGGTTCTTCCGGACCCTCTACCAGAGGCTTCTGCTGGGGAAGAAGGTCTATGCCCTGGTCGGCCCCGCGGGAACCGGGAAGAGTTTCCGGGCGCAGCTGATCGCCCAGAAGGTGGGAGCGACCGTGATCGTCGACGACGGTCTCATCATCCGGGGGGAGAGCATCCTGGGGGGGACCTCGGCCAAGGACCAGTCTTCCGGCTACCGGGCGGTCCGGACCGCGATCTTCGCGGACCCGGGGCACGCTCTCGCCTCCAAGCGGATCCTGAGCCGGCTCGATTTCAAGAAGATCCTGCTCCTGGGCACCTCGGACCGGATGATTCTCACCATCGCCGACCGCCTGGGTCTCCCGCACCCGGTCCGGACCATCTACATCGACGAGATCGCCACCGAGGTCGAGATCGAGGCGGCCCGGCTGTCGCGGCGGCGGACGGGGAAGCACATCATCCCCGTGCCCGTGGTCGAGGTGCTGAAGAAACCCCGCAACATCTTCATGGTCCCGATCCACGTCCTTCTCAACCGCGGCCTGCCCCTGCGCCGCCGCACCCGTTTCGAAAAGACGGTGGTCAAGCCCGAATACAGCAACCGGGGAAAAGTGCTCATATCGCATAAGGCCCTGACCCAGATGGTCTGCCACTGCGTGGAGGAATACGATTCCGATCTGAAAGTGCTCAAGGTCGTCATCGGGGACGAATGGAACAGCTACGATCTGGAAGTCGTTCTGGAAGTCCCCTACGAAAGCCGGATGGGCGGCCATCTCCACGGGCTGCAGCGGTATCTGCTCGACAGTCTCGAACATTTCGCCGGGATCGACGTGACCAGGATCAACGTCACCGTGGGACAGGTCCGCGAACCCAGCCCGGAGGAGGAAGCCGGAGAGGGGGGAGGGGAGGAATGAGCGGGACCCGCACGGAGCATATCCGGAACTTCTGCATCATCGCCCATATCGACCACGGGAAGACCACTCTTTCCGACCGTTTCCTGGAGCTGACCCATTCCGTCGATGCCCGGGACCTCAAGGCGCAGCTCCTGGACAACATGGACCTCGAACGGGAGCGGGGGATAACCATCAAGGCCCATCCGGTCCAGATGGATTTTCTTTCCCGCTCCGGGACCTCCTACCGCCTCAACCTCATCGACACCCCGGGGCACGTCGATTTTTCCTACGAGGTCTCCCGGAGCCTCAAGGCCTGCGAAGGCGCGGTCCTCCTCGTCGATGCCGCCCAGGGCGTCCAGGCGCAGACGGTGGCCAATTTTTACCTCGCCCTCGAGAACAACCTGGAGATCATCGCCGCCATCAATAAAGTCGACCTCCCCAACGCCGACCCGGAAAAGTGCGAGCGCCAACTCCACGACCTGACCGGGATCGATCCGGCGGAGATGATCCGGGTCAGCGCCAAATCGGGGGCCGGGGTCGCCGAGCTGCTGGAACGGGTGGTGGAACGGGTGCCTCCCCCCTCCGGCGACGCCGAGGCCCCGCTGCAGGCTTTGGTCTTCGATTCCCTCTACGACGTCTATCGGGGGGTGATCGTCTACATCCGCATCGTCAACGGCGCCCTCCGGGTCAAGGACCGGATCTCCTTCTTCAGCACCGGCAGCCAGTACGAGATCGGCGAATTGGGGGTGTTCCGCCCGGCCATGACCCCGGTCGACCGGCTGGCGGCGGGGGAGGTCGGTTATTTCGTCGCCACCATCCGCGAACCGGCCGAGGTCAAGACCGGAGATACGGTCACGCTGCCGAGCCGCCCCTGCTCCCGGCCGCTCCCCGGTTTCAAGGAGCACCGCCCGGTGGTCTTCAGCGGCCTGTATCCGGTCAATTCCGCCGATTACGAGAACCTCAAGGCGGCCCTGCTCAAGCTGCATCTCAACGACTCCTCCTTCGTGTTTCAGCCCGAAACCTCGGTCGCCCTGGGGTTCGGCTTCCGCTGCGGTTTCCTGGGGCTGCTGCACCTCGATATCATCTCCGAGCGCTTGAACCGGGAGTACGACCTCGACCTGATCATGACCTCTCCCAGCGTGGTCTACGAGATTACCAGGACCGATTGGGAGGAGATCCTTCTCGACAACCCGGTCAACTACCCCCCCCGCAGCGAGATCATCGAGGTGCGCGAACCCTTCATCCGCGCCTACGTCATCACTCCCAACGAGCACATCGGGCAGATCATGCAGATCGCCCGGGAACGGCGGGGGGAATGCAAGGCCACCGAATCGCTGGGGTTGAAGTCGGTGATTCTGACGTTCGAACTTCCCCTCAACGAGGTGGTGATCGATTTTTACGATCTGATCAAATCGGTGACCCACGGGTACGGCTCGCTCGATTACGATTACATGGGGTACCGCCCCAGCGATCTGGTCAAGATGGAGATTCTGCTCAACGGCGAGCCCGTCGACGCCTTCTCTTCCCTGGTGCACACGGAAAAGGCCTACTACAAAGGGCGCCGGGTGGTGGAGAAGCTCAAGGAAGTCATTCCGCGCCAGCAGTTCCGGGTGGCGATTCAAGCGGCGGTGGACGGCAAGGTCATCGCCCGGGAAACGGTCCGTCCCTTCCGCAAGGACGTCACCGCCGGCCTCTACGGAGGCGACCGGACCAGGAAAGACAAGCTGCTCAACAAGCAGAAAGCGGGGAAGAAAAGAATGCGGCAGGTGGGCAAGGTCCAGGTCCCGCAGAAAGCGTTCATCGAAGTGATGAAGCTCGATACCTGAGGCCGCGGCGGCGGCCGCCGGAGGCCCGGAAATTCGCGGGGAAGACCCTCGACCCGGGCCGGGTCCTCCCGTATACTCCTCCCCGGGCGACGGAGAGAGCGGATGTTTCAGCGCAGCGTCAAGTTGATCGACATTTTCGGGTTCGAAGTCAGAATCGACCTCAGTTGGCTGATCCTGGCCGTGCTGGTCGTCTGGACGCTGGCCCGGGGCGTTTTTCCCCAGTACTACCCGGGGCTGACGGGGTCGGCCTACTGGTGGATGGGAGTGGTGGGGGCCCTCGGGCTGTTCTTTTCCATCGTCTTTCACGAAATTTCCCACTCGCTGGTCGCTCGCCGCTACGGCTTGCCGATGAAGGGGATCACCCTCTTCATCTTCGGGGGCGTGGCCGAGATGGGGGAGGAGCCGTCGACGCCCCGGACCGAGCTTCTGATGGCGATCGCCGGGCCGGTGTCCAGCCTGATCCTGGGGGCCTGCTTCTACGCCCTGCGCCTCGCGGCCGCGGCCGGGCAGTGGGCTACTCCTCTTTTGGGAGTGCTGGGCTACCTCGCCTTCATCAACCTGCTTCTGGCCGGGTTCAACCTGCTCCCCGCGTTTCCCCTGGACGGCGGCCGCGTTCTCCGCTCCATCCTCTGGCGCTGGCGGGGGAACCTCCGCTGGGCCACCGCGGTGGCCGCCCGGATCGGTTCCGGCTTCGGCACCGCCCTGATATTCCTGGGGTTGCTCACGGTGTTGAGGGGCGATTTCATCGGCGGGATCTGGTGGGTTCTGATCGGGATGTTCCTGCAGAACGCCTCCCGGATGTCCTACCGCCAGGTGCTCATGCGCCGGGCGCTGGAGGGGGAGACGGTGGCGCGGTTCATGAATCCGGACCCGGTTACGGTGTCTCCCGACATCTCCATCGAGGAGCTGGTGAACCGGTACGTCTACCACCACCATTTCAAGATGTACCCCGTCACCGACGGGGACAGCCTGCTCGGGTGCGTCACCCTGGGGAAGATCAAGGAGATCCCCCGGGAGGAGTGGGCGCGGAAAACCGTGAGGGACCTGATGACCTCCTGCTCCAGGGAGAACACCATCTCCCCGGGAACCGACGCCATGCGGGTGCTCACCCTGATGAATCAGGCCAAGAGCGGCAGGATGATGGTGGTCGACGGCGATAAGCTGGTGGGGGTGATCACCCTCAAGGACCTGCTCGACTTTTTTTCGATCAAGCTCGACCTGGAGGGCACCCGGGACGCTCCCGGGCCCGATCGCCTCTGAGACCCGCGCCCGGGATCAGGGCAGGTGCTTGCGGGTGAAGCGCTTCATCGCCTTCCACAGCGACTTCTGATCGCCGCACTCCAGCAGCGCGTCCCGAGCCGTTTTTTCCCGGAAGGTCTCGACCAGCCCCGCCAGGAGCTTGAGGTAAAAAGCGCTGGCCGCCACCGGGATCACCGCGAAGAAGAAGATCCGGGTCAGGCGCCCGCGGGGGGCGCCGAACTTGATGCCTGAATTCTTCAGGCCCACCGCCAGGGTGAGGCTGCTCCCGTCCACCCCGCGGACATGGGGAAAAGCCAGGCCGTGTTCCACGGCGGTGCTCATGATGACTTCGCGCTCCAGGGCTTTTTCGGTCAGCAGCTCGGGGTGGGGGAAGAAAAGTTCGTCCGCTATCTGCTGGGCCATTTCGTGGATCACCTCGCGGCCGGAGGAACTGGTCAGAGCCGGCATCATCAGGCGCTCGGACGAAAACTTGTCGATTCCCAGGCGCGGCAGCTGGCTGTGCGCCTGGGCCTGGGAAAAATCCAGTTTTTCCCCGGAATAGGGGTAGAGGAACCTCGAGCAGCTGGGGCATTGGTAGATGTCGTCGTAGTGCATGATCTCCGAGGGCAGGTAGATGGGGAGGTCGATGCCGCAGCCGTAGCAGGTTCCGTCGATGACCGGCGCGATCGCCGGCGGGTCGCGCCGCTGCAGCTTTTTGAAGAATTCCGCCTTGTCCGGCGGCAGCTGATCCATCAGGAGGCGGATGTCTTCTTCCAGGGCCGAGAGCTTGTCCCCGTCACCGGATACGCGATGCTCGTCCAGTGCAAAATAGAGCTCCTGGAGCTGAATCAATTGATTGAGTAGCTTGCGCATCCTGGACTAGAATCTACACGTCGCCCGGGAAGCGATCAAGCAAAGAAACCCACGCGTGGAAAAAACGCCTTCTCAACGCAGGAAATCGCGAGTTCGTCTCGTTCTCCTCTGGACTCTGGCGGCGGCGGCGGCGCTGGCGGCGGCGGCGGCCTTCTGGGGGTACCGGTATCTCAATGCCGAGGATTTCCAACGCCGCCTCGCGCGTCGGTTCCGTTCCGAGACGGGACTGGATCTGACCGTCCGGGACTGGAACGTGCTTCCTCCCCTCAAGGTGGAGGCCTCCTCCCTCGCCGCCGTCAACCCCGTCTCCGGCCGCACCGTTCTCGAAACCGGGCGCATCGAAGTCGACTGCGGGCTCGTTTCGCTTCTGCGCCGGCGGCTGGCGTTCAACCGCCTGGTGCTGGAAAACCCGCGCCTCGACCTCTCCGCCCTGCGCCGCGGCGGGGGGCGCCGCCGGAGCGCTTCCGCGCCGCGCCCGGCCCCGGCGGGAGAGACCGCGCCGCCGTCCCCGGGGCGCCCGGAGCTGTCGCTCTTCTTCGAGGAACTCGACCTGACCGGGGGAAGCCTGACGCTGCCGGGGAAGGGCGCCCGCCCCCTCTGGCGCTGGGACGACGTCAGGATCAGGATCAAGGGAGCCGGGTGGCGGCCCTTCCGGGCGGGCCGGGGAGCGGCCGCGCTCGCCTCCTTCGCCGCCGGCACCGAGACCTTGGCCCGGGGAGTGCAGGTGGCCTGGCGGTCTTCTCCGAGGGGGTTCGCGATCGAGGACGTCCGGGGAGAACTGGCCGATGGGGTTTTTTCGGGGGGACTGCGGGTGCTCCTGCCTCAAGGGGACCGGTCCGTGCTGTCCCGGGGGCGGATCCGCCTGAGGGGGGTTTCCCCGTCCCGCCTCCTTGCCGGCCTGACCGGCAGCACTCTTCTCGGCCCGGGCCGGGCCGACGTGGTGATCGCGGGCGGCGAGACCGCTCCCGTCCACGGGAAGCCGTGCCTGGTCATGGATTTCAGGTGTCCGGAACTGGAAGTCGCGGGTTGGGACCGGTTGCGGGAAGCGCGGGGTTCGGTCCAGGTCAGGGGGAGAAGGATCAGGATCGCCGAAGCCCGCGCGGAGTTCATGGGGGGGACGATCGAGTGCCGGGGACTGCTCCGTCCCCCGCGGGGGAAGCTCTGGCTGGACGGGGCCGGCATCGACGCCGGGCGCTTCCTCGGGTTCCTTCTCGCCGGAAACGATTCGTCCCTGCGGCTGGAGGGGAAGGCGGGGTTCGCGGTCTGCCTGCTCTGGCCCGGGTCCGGCCGCCCCCCGGCGGCGCGGGGGCGGTTCGAGATCGGGCGCGGGAGCCTGGCCGGCCTGCCCGGTCTCGATCGCCTGGCCCGTCTGCTGGGAAAGGGCGAAGTCGGGAGCATCCCCTTCCTTTCCCTGGGGGGGGCGTTCGAAGTGAGTGGTCGGCAGCTTCGGCTCGAGGGCGTCTCCCTGCGCTCGCGCCGCTTCGTCCTGACCGTCGACGGTGCTTTGGAACTGTCGTCCGCGGGGAGAATCGACCTGCGCATCGGCTTCCACGTCCAGCAGTCGTTGGCCCGGCGGCTGGGGCGGGACCTCCGCGACCTGCTGGTGGAGTCGTCGCTGGGCGGGGGCTACCGCGAGTTCGATTTCCGGGTCTGGGGGCGCCGGGGGCGGTTGCGCGACGACATCGTCGGGCGGCTCGCTTCCCGGGCGGCCGAACAGTGGATCCGGGAACAGGGGTCGGCTCTCGACGACGCGGCCGTCCGGGAAACGGTCCGCCAGGGGGTCGGGATCCTCTTGCAGCATTTTCTGGAGAAGTAGGCCGTGGCCCTGCTCAAGCGGTTGAAAAAGCATCCGGCGGTCCGGGACCTCCGTCACCGGGCGCTGGCCGGGCTGCTCCGGGGGTGCTGCCGGGCGGCTTCCCGGCTGCCCCTGGGCTGGCTGCGGGGAATGGGCGTCTGCCTGGGAAGCGCGGGGTTCGCGCTGCTCGGCCGCGACCGGCGCCGGGCCCTGGACAACCTCCGGCTGGCCTTGGGCGAGTCGGTTCCCGCCGCGCGCCGCCGGGCCATAGCCCGGGAATCGTTCCGCAACCTGGCCGTCACCGCGCTGGAATTCTCCCGGGTCCGCGTTCTCGACACTCCCCGCTACCTGGACCTGATCGATTACACGCCTGAGCAGGAAGCGCTGATCCGGGACACGCACGCCCGCGGCCGCGGCGTGATCTTCGCCAGCGCGCATTTCGGAAACTGGGAAATGCTGGCCGAATTCGGGCCCCGGCTCGGAATCGAGATGTCGGTCCTCTTCAAACCCTCGACCAACCCCTACTTCACCCGTTTCATGACGGAGCTGCGGGGGAAAACCCGCATGATCGACATCAACGCCGATCTTTCCGTGGTGGTCAGGCGCCTCAGGGAAGGAGGTGCGGTCAGCCTCCTCTTCGACGAGAACGCCCGCGGGCGCGGGGTGGAACTGCCCTTTTTCGGGCGCCCCGCCTCCACCTACCGCGGCCCCGCCTATTTCTGTCTCCGGGCCGGGTCCCCCATCATCTGCGCCTACCTGGTCCGCGGCGCCGGTCTTCGCCACCGGTTGCTCCTGGAACGCACGATCGAGCCCCGGCGGCTGGGATCCCTGGAAGAGGATATCCGGAGAATCATGCTGGAAATGAACCGCAGCCTGGAAACCGTCGTCCGGCAGTACCCGGGCCAGTGGTACTGGATGTACCGCCGCTGGCCCCGCCGACCCGCCTCCCCGCCGGTCCCGGATCCTTCCGGCGGCTGACGCCGGCCCGGGGGCCGGGCTTCAGGGGGCCAGGGCGGAGGCGGCGGCCCCGATGAGGTTCGAGTGATCGAGGGAAAGGAGGGCGGGGCAGGGATCGAGCAGCGTCTCCAACCGCGACTGCAGCCTGCGGCGATAGAGGGGGTTGCGGTTGACGGTGCTTCCTTCGAGCACGCACGCCGCCGTTTCGGGCTTCTCGAGGGAGTCCACGGTCCCGGCGACGACCGCGGCCATCAGGTCCCCGGCCCGCTCCAGCAGCAGCCGCCCCGCCGTCCCCTCCGGCGTCGAAGGATCTTCCTCGGCCCGGCGCGAAATTTCGGCCATCTCCGCCACCGGGGCACCCTCTCCGAGGACCAGGGGAAAAAGCCGGGGAAGAAAGGCACCGGCCACCGCCTTTTCCAGGCGCTGGGTTCCGGGATCGGGGGAAGCCCGGTCGAGAAGTTCGTCCCATGAAGAGAGATGGGGGGGGTGGAAGTTCCCGGCCTCGAGGTTGACCGCGATCTTCTCCCCCCGGAAACTCCGCAGGAGGGGACGCCTCTTCAGGAGCCGGGTGGGGTAGATCGCGGCCAGGTTGGTTCCGGTGCCGATGACCAGCCCGATGAAGGTTCCGCCGGAGCCGGAAAAACCGACGTACCCGCCCATGAGTGCGGCGACGGTGTCGTTGAGGACGGTCACGGCGCCCGGGTCGAAACCGCGCCGGCGCAGGCCCTCCTCCAGCAGTTTCCCCACCGCTCGCCCCTCCACCCCGGGGACCCGCAGGTGCTTGGTCCAGCGGATCAGCACCGCGTCCCGCTCCGGGGTCACCGCGGTGGGGTAGGAAAAGCAGTAGCCGACCGGAATCCGGGCGGGGGGAGAGAGAGAGAGAACGACTCGGGCCTGCCAGTCGAAAAAATCTTCGGGAGAGGACCATGTTTCCGGGATCCGCGCTTCGACCGGCCCGGCCGCCACGGCCGCCGGGCCCGGGCCCCCCACCTCCACCACCGCCGCCCGCAGGTTGGTCCCTCCCAGGTCGAGGGCCAGGGCCGGCCTCCGGTCCCCGGGAACCGGGGGGGAGAGGTAGGTGGGTAGGGATTTGAGTTCCCGGTCGGGAGCGGCCAGCCCCTCCTCGATCCGCGCGCGCATCGCGCGGCGCACGTCGGCGACGTCGGAAGCGGACAGGATCAATTCGCGGAAACGGGCGGGGGTTTTCACGGCGGCCGGTTCGCTGGCGCTCAGTATTCGAAAAAGCTCTTCCCGATGAATTCGCGCAGGATCGATTTCGAAGGAACGGCTTCCTCCGGGATGGGAGCGAAAAAGGAAAGGAAGTTCAGCAGCCGGTCCGCTTCGACGTATTCCGCCTGGGCGGGGGTGACGTCGAGGAGGGCGAGTTCGGCGTATTGCTTGAGGACTCCGAGTTCGTAGACCAGGGCCGAGTTGAAGGTGACGTCGGCGTTGTCCTGGAAGGGGAAGATGTTGCGGTTTTCCCCCCGGCGGACCGAGGGCCAGCGGAAGATGCTCTCGGTGGCGTCGCACCCGCGGTATTTCCGGTCCCGGACGATCCGCCGCAGGAACCTGGTATCGGCGGTGAAGACCCGGTTGTGGTCGTCGAGCATGAGCTGGGGGAGGGCGGTTACGTAGATCTTGAACTTGAGTTCTTCCGGGACGGCGTGGGTGAGGCGCGGGTTGAGGCCGTGGATGCCTTCCACGATCAGCACCGAGTCCCGGGAAAGCTGGACGGGGACGTGGGCGTCGTCGCGGCGGGCGCCCCGCTTGAAATCGAAGATCGGGGTCGGCGTCAGCTCGCCCCGCATCAACTGCTGAAGATGCCGGTTGAACAGTTCCAGGTCCAGGGCGTCCAGATCCTCGAAGTCGGGTTCGCCGCTGTCGTCCCGCGGAACCTGGTCCGGGGACTTGTAGTAGTTGTCCATGCTCAGGACGATGGGTTCGAGTCCGTTGACCTGGAGCTGGATGATCAGGCGCTTGGCGAAGGTGGTCTTGCCCGACGACGACGGCCCCGCGATCAGCACCAGCTTGAGGCGTTCCCGGTGGAGGTTGATCTCGTCGGCGATGGCGGCGATCTTTTTTTCGTGCAGCGCTTCCGCGATCGCGATCAGGTGCCGGATGCCGCCGTTGACGCAGAGCCGGTTGACCTGGCCCACGTTCTCGACCTTGAGGATGCGGTTCCAGGAGCGGGTTTCGACGTATTGCTGGAAGAGCTTTTCGTCCTTGAGGGTGAGGCTGAGCTGCCAGTCGCGGGCCCAGCTGGGGAACTTGATCAGTTCCGACTGGCGGGGGAAGCGGAGGATGAAACCGTTTTCGTACGGGGCCAGGGCGAACACCTTGATCGCGCCGGTGGTCGGCGCCATGGGGGCGATGTAGATCTCCCGGTAGTCGCCGCAGCCGACCAGGCAGATTTCGCTCGAATGCAGGTATTGGAGAAGTTCCACCTTGTCCTGGAGGCCCAGGGACTCGTAGTAGGTTTTGGCCTCGTTGTAGGAGACGAAGCTCCGGCGGATAGGGCGGTTCTCGGCGATGATTTCCCGCATCTTCATCGAGATTTTGTTCAGGTCCGGCTTGGTGACCGGCCTCCCCAGGATGAGCTGGAAGTAATAGCCGTTGGCCATGGACTGGCCGATGACGAGCCGGCAGCCCTGGAAGAGTTCCCGCACGGCCTCGATCAGGATCAGGACGGCGGTCCGGCGGTAGATCCCCATCCCGTGAAAGTTGTCGTAATGCACGGGGGTCAGCTCGCAGTCCTGGGTCACCGGGTAATCGGGGTCGACCAGCCGGTTGAAGATAATGGCCCCCAGAGGGGGGTAGGTGGTGGTCTGGGAGATGGAAGCCAGGATGGCGGATACCGTTTCTCCCTTGCGGAACGTGTGGCTCCGGCCCTTGATGGTTACGGTGAGCAGGTTGTTTTCTTGGTTCACGACGGTTCCCGGCGCTGCCGGAGCGCTTAATAGTTGAAGAAGCTTCCCCCGATGAACTCCCTGAGAATGGAAGTGGAAGGGACCTCTTTCTCGGCCAGGGGGGCGAAGAAGGAGAGGAACTGCAGAAGCCGGTCGGCTTCGACGTACTGCCGGTGGGAGGGCGTCACTTCGAGCAGGGCCCGTTCGGCGTATATTTTCAGGACCGATTGCTCGTAGACCAGGGCCGAATTGAACATGACGTCGGCGTTTTCCTGGAAAGGGAAGATGTTGCGGTTTTCGCCCCTGCGGACGGCGGGCCAGAGGCGGATGGTGTCGGCGGCGCTCCAGCCCCGGTAGCGCCGGTCCCGGACGATCCGGCGCAGAAGCCGGGTGTCGGAGGTGAAGATGCGGTTGTGGTCGTCGACGCAGAGCTGGGTGAGGGCGCTGACGTAGATCCGATATTTCATCTGCGCGGGCACGACTTCCGAGACCAGCTCGTTGAGGCCGTGGATCCCCTCCACGATCAGAACGGTGTTCCGGCCCAGGGAGATGGTGACGGGCCCGGGCATCTTCTGCCCTTTCTTGAAATCGAAGACGGGAGGGGCGACCGGTTTGCCCTTCATCAGTTGATTGAGGTGGGAGTTGAAGAGAGCGAGGTCGAGGGCTTCCAGGGCCTCGAAGTCGTATTCCCCGTTGGCGTCCCGGGGGGTGTTTTTGCGGTCCTGGAAGTAGTTGTCCATGCTCAGGGCGATGGGAGAGAAGCCGTTGACCTTGAGGGCGATCATCAGGCGCTTGGCGAACGTGGTCTTCCCCGAGGACGAGGGGCCGGCGATCAGGATCAGTTTGACCTGGTCGCGGCGCCGGGCGATTTCGTCGGCGATGGCCGCGATCTTCTTTTCGTGCAGGGCCTCGGCGACGATGATCATTTCCTGAATGCCGCCCTGGACGATGAGGTCGTTGAGCATGGCCACGTTCTCGACCCCGAGAATGTTGTTCCAATGACGGGTCTCGCGGTAGACGTTGAAGAGCTTGGTCTCCTTCCTGGCGGGGGAGAGCTTCCAACCCTTCCCCTCCATCCAGCTGGGGAACCGCAGCACCATTCCCTCCTGGTAGGGCTCGAGGGAAAAGACCTCGATGGTGCCCGTGGTCGGGGCCAGGGGCCCGGAGTAGAGTTCGAGGAAATCCCCGCAGCTGACCACGCAGATTTCCGAAGTGCGCAGATAGTCCAGGAGTTTCTCCTTGTCCTGGAGCTTCTGGGCCCGGAAATACTCCTTGGCTTCCTCGTAGGGGATGTACTTCTTGGTGAACCTGCGGTCCTTGGCCACGATCTCCCGCATTTTCTTTTCGATGGAGCGGATGTTGTCGCCGGTGAGGGGCCCGTCGAGGTGGAGATCGAAATAGTAGCCGTCGGCGATCGACTGGCCGATCACCAGCCGGGCCTGGGGGTAGAGCTGGTGCACCGCCTCGATCAAGATCAAGGTGGCGCTGCGGCGGTAGATGGCCAGCCCTTCCCGGGAGTGGTAATCGACGCCGCGGATAGTACAATTTTGGTTCAGCTTGTAATCCGGATCGACCAGCCGGTTGTAGAGGATCGCCCCCATATAGGGCAGCGATTTTTTGCGCCGCGCTTTTTCCAGCACCGTTCCCACGGCGGTCCCCTTGGGGAACGCGAGTTTCCGGTTGTTGACGGTGACCGCGATCTGTCTCTTCATGCGCAACTCCCCCCGTTCCGGGGCCGGTGTGGTTTGTAAACAATTACTTCTACCCCGTAATCGCCGCGCGGTCAAGCTTATGTCGGAATCGCCGGGGGGCGGTCTCCGAATTTGCGGGCAAAGCCGGGCGCGGGTTGCTATACTCTGCCGAAAAAGCGCACCGCCGCCGACGGCAAGGAGCCCGGCAATGAACGATACCGGCACAATCAGGATCGCCCCCTCCCTCCTCTCCGCCGATTTTGCCCGTCTGGCCGAAGAACTGGAACGGGTGGAAGCCGCGGGTTGCGAGATCGTCCATCTGGATATCATGGACGGCCATTTCGTTCCCAATATCAGTTTCGGCCCCGGGGTCTGCGCGGCGGTCCGCCGGGCGACCGGGCTGTTTCTCGACGCCCACCTCATGATCGACGACCCCGGTTTCTACCTCCGGGCGTTCGTGGACGCGGGGGTGGACGAGATCACCATCCACCCGGAGATCGAAGGCGATTACCGGCAGGTTCTGGCCGCGATCGCGGCGGCGGGGGTGAAGGCCGGAGTCGCCCTGCGCCCGGCCACCCCGGTGGAGACCGTGAGGGAAACGCTGCCCCTGATCGATCACCTCCTGATCATGAGCGTGGAGCCCGGTTTCGGGGGGCAGGCCTTTCAGGCTTCCAGCCTGGAGAAACTGCGGACCGCCGCCGCCTTGATCGCGGAATCGGGCAGGGATGTGGATCTGGGGATCGACGGCGGCATCAACCCCGCCACCGCGCCGCTCGCGGTCGCGGCCGGCGCCCGGCGTTTGATCGCCGGCAGCGCCGTGTTCGGGGGGAACGTGGAAGAGAACGTCGCCGACCTGCGCGCGGCCGCGGAGGGAAACCGGCAGTAGCCCGACGGGCGCTGGAGAGACACGATGAATCGCGGGTTGGAAGAGTTGGCCGCCCTGGGGCAGAGCGTCTGGCTGGACAGCATCAGCCGGAGCATGATCGAATCCGGGGACCTGGAGCGCCTGATCGACGCCGGGGTGGCGGGAATGACCTCGAACCCGGCGATCTTCAAAGCCGCCATTTCCGACAGCGGCGACTACGATTCCGCTATCCGAACGCTGTCCGGACGGGGAAAAACCGTGGAGCAGATCTACGACGATCTGACCGTGGCCGACATCCAGGCCGCGGCCGACCGGTTTTTGGGGGTGTTTACCCGCACCCTGGGAAACGACGGGTTCGTCAGCCTGGAGATCAACCCCCTCCTGGCCGACGATGCCGCCGCCACGATCAGGGAAGGGAGGCGGCTCTGGGAAAAAGTCTCCCGTCCCAACCTCATGCTCAAGGTGCCCGCCACCGAGGCCGGGTTCGAGGCCGTGGAAGAGCTGGCCGCGGAAGGCAAAAACGTCAACGTCACCCTGATCTTTTCCCGGGAACAGTACCGCCGAGCCGCCGCCGCCTGGAAGCGCGGCGTCGCCCGGCTGAGCGCGCTCGGCGGCGACGCTTCCATCCCCCGGTCGGTGGCCAGCGTTTTCGTCAGCCGGGTGGACACCGAGGTGGATTCCCGGCTTTCCCGGCTGGGGCCGGAAGCCGGGGCGGGGGATCTCGGGGGACGGGCGGCGGTGGCCAACTGCCTCCTGCTCTGGGGGGACTTCACGGCTTCCGCCTCCGACGCTGCTCCGGCGCCGGTTCAGAGGGTTCTCTGGGCTTCCACCGGCACCAAGAATCCGGCCTACGGCGATCTTAAATACGTGGAGGAACTGGCGGGCGGCCCGTCGGTCAACACCATGCCCCCGGCCACCTTCGGAGCCCTGATCGACCACGGCCGTTTCGAAGACCGGCTGGGCCGCGGTCCCGGAGACTCGGCCGAAGTCGTCGAACGCCTGGCGCGGCTGGGCGTCGATATCGACGAAGTCTGCCGGGAACTGCTCTCCGCGGGGCTGGAGGCGTTCAACCTCAGTTTCCGGGCTTTGCTGGCCGGGATCGAAGCCAAGGCGGCCGGGACCTGACCCCGGTCGGGAAGAAAGGAGCGGTTCATGGGTATTCTGTTCGGAACCGACGGAATCAGAGGCCTGGCCAACGCCGGGCCGGTGGTTCCCGAGACCATCGTCCGACTCGGCCGGGCGATCGTCGGAGCCTGTCGCGCCGGTTCGCGTCCTTCTCGGATCCTGGTCGGACGGGACACGCGCCGCAGCGGGACCATGATCGAGAACGCCCTGGCCGCGGGCATCACTTCGGCGGGAGGAGACGTCGTCTCCGCCGGGATCGTCCCCACCCCCGCCGCCGCCTTTCTGGGGCGTGATCGCACCTGCGGCGCCGCCGCGGCCGTCTCCGCTTCCCATAACCCCTACCAGGACAACGGGATCAAGCTGTTTTCCGGCGAAGGCTTCAAGCTCTCCGACGCCGAGGAGCAGGCGATCGAGGCCGCGGTGCTCGACGGGAACGCCGCCGGGCCGCTCCCCACGGGGGCGGGCGTGGGCGTCCGCGAGGAAGACCCCGGAGCTTGCGACCGCTACTGCGCTTTCTGCCGGGGGACCTGGCCCCTGGAGACGGACCTCGAGGGAATAAAACTGGTTCTCGACTGCGGGAACGGCGCCACCTTCAGGTGCGCTCCCGAAGTTTTCCGGGAGCTGGGGGCCGACGTCGTCGTGATCAACGACCGCCCCGACGGCGTCAACATCAACGCCGACTGCGGGTCCCAGTTCACCGCGGGCCTGAAAAAGGCCGTCATCGCCCGCGGCGCGGACGCTGGCCTGGCTTTCGACGGCGACGGGGACCGCCTGATCGCCGTGGACGAGACCGGAACCGAGTTGACCGGGGACCATGCCCTGGTCGTCTGCGCCCGCCTCTACCGGGAGCTGGGGCTTCTGAAGGGCGACCTGGTCGTTTCCACGGTCATGAGCAACTTCGGCCTCGACGAAGCCCTGGGGAAACTGGGGGTCCGCCGGGAGGAGACCGCGGTCGGCGACCGTTACGTGCTGGAAGCCATGCGGGAACGCGGCGCCGTGATCGGGGCCGAAGCCTCGGGCCACATGATCTTTCTCGACCGCCACACCACCGGCGACGGGATCGTTTCCGGGCTTCAGCTCCTGGCCGCCGTCCGCCGTTTCGGAGAGCCGCTCTCCCGGTTGGCGTCGGAGATGCGCATGTTCCCCCAGACCCTCGTCAACGTGGAGGTCTCGCGCAAACCTCCGCTCGAGGAACTGCCCGAGCTGACGGCGGCGGCGGCGGCGGCGGAAGCCGAGCTCGCCGGCCGCGGCCGGGTGCTGATCCGCTATTCCGGCACCCAGAACCTGTGCCGGGTGATGGTCGAGGGCCCGGACCCGGAAAGCACCGAACGGACGGCCCGGAGCCTGGCCCGGTTGGCGGAACGACTGTTGGGCTGAACCGTCTCACCGGCGGCCGGAACCTCCGCCGCCGGGAGGGGAGGAGCGATGCCCCGGCTGGTCAAGGGCGGCAAATTCGTGTACGGCTGGTCGCGGGTGGGCGAGCGGGGAAGCATCGCCGTCCTTCCCGCCGCCGCCGCCGAATACCGCCTCCGGACCGGGGACCCGGTGGTGCTGATTCCCGGCAGCAGGACTTCGGGCGGTTTCGGCGTGGCCAGGCTTCAGGCCCTGCGGCGCTCTCGCCTGGCCGCGGTCCTGCGGGACGGACCAGGGGGGACCCGCTCCTGCTTCCGGACGGTTCTGGACGAAAAAGGGCTGAACGTCCCGGCCGCCGTTCTCGCCCGCTTCGGGGTCCGCCCGGGGGCCCGTCTCCTCCTGGTCCGGGGCAGCGGCCTGGCGTTGGGGTTTATCGTCCGGGGGCCGCTGGTCGAGGAAGCCGCCCGGCACCCCGACCTGGAGTCGCTCGGCTGAACCGGCCGTTCCCGGCCCCGGAGGGCGCAGCCCCCGGGGCCGGAACGGACCCTCAGTTCACCTTGAAGGCGGTGTCGCCGGTTTTGAAGAAAGCCACGATCTGAGCCGCGGCCGCCGTCCCGGCGTTGAAGTTGGCCTCCGCGGACTGGGCCCCCATCTTCTTGGGGGTGAAGAAACAGCGGTTCCCGTCGCAGGAGACGATCTCTTCCCGGTTGCCCGGGGCCACGTCCGAGATATAGCGGAACCCGGGCCGTTCGCGGTAGATCCGGAGCAGGTCGTTTTCGTCGACGATGTCGGCCCGGGCGGTGTTGACCAGGACCGCTCCGTCCTTCATCAGCGAGAGGAGGCCGTAGTCGACCGACCCCTTGGTCTCGGGAAGGGAAGGGACGTGGAGGGAAAGATAGTCGCAGCGGCGGTAGAGTTCTTCCAGGCTCCGCGCCTTCTCGGCGCCGGCCGCCCGGAAGGTCTCCTCCGGGAGGTAGGGGTCGAAAGCCACGATCTTCATCTCGAACCCCCGGCTCGCGATTTCCGCCACCCGGCGGGCGACGTTTCCGAACCCCTGCAGACCCAGCACCTTTCCCCGCAGCTCGGTCCCCGACTTGCCGCTGTAGTTTCCCCGGGCGATCATGATCATCATCCCCAGGGCCAGTTCGGCGACGGCGTTGGCGTTCTGCCCCGGCGTGTTTTCGACCACGATCCCCAGCTCCCGGGCGGTTTCGCAGTCGATGTTGTCGTATCCGGCCCCGGCCCGCACCACGATCTCCAGGTCCTTCCCGGCCTTCAGGACTTCGGCCGTGATCTGGTCGCTGCGGACGATCAGGCCGTTGACGCCCGCCAGGGCCGCCGTCAGCTGGGACGGATCATTGTAGGATTCCAGCGCCTCGGCCTCGCACCCGCCCTCGGCGAGGATGGCGAGGGCGGCGTCGCGGGCTTCGGGGGCAAAAGGTTTGGATGTGGCGATCAGCACTTTCTTCGCCATGGTTTTCGCCTCCTTGCTAGTTCGGGGGTCAGGAATTGTCCGCCTGGAACCGTTTCATGAACGCGATCAGGGCTTCGACTCCCTCGACGGGGAACGCGTTGTAGATCGAGGCCCGGCAACCGCCCACGGAGCGGTGCCCCTTCAAGCCCAGGAACCCGGCGTTCTTGGCTTCGGCCAGGAATTTCTTCTCCAGCTCCTCGCTGGGCAGCCGGAAGGTGACGTTCATGGTCGAACGGTCCTCGGTGGCGGCGGTGCCCCGGTAGTAGCCGCCGGCGTCCATGAAGTCGTAGAGCATGGCGGCCTTGCGGTCGTTGACTTCCTCCATGGCCGCGATGCCCCCCCGCTTTTTCAGCCACTTCAGGACCAACCCCACCATGTAGATGGTGAAGACCGGGGGCGTGTTGTAGTTGGAGTCGTTTTCGGCGTGGGTGGTGTATTTGAGCATCGTCGTCAGGTCGGCCGGGACTTTCTCCAGCAGGTCCTTGCGGATGATGACCACCGTCACCCCGGAGGGCCCGAGGTTCTTCTGGGCGCCGGCGTAGATCATGGCGAAGCGGGAGACGTCGATGACCCGGCTGCAGATCTCCGAGGACATGTCGGCGATCAGGGGAACGTCCCCGGTTTCGGGGAAGTCGTTCCAGCGGATGCCGCCGATGGTTTCGTTGCTGCACAGGTGCACGTACCTGGCTTCGGGGGTGAACTTCAGGTCCCGGGGAATGCGGGAGTAGTTCTCCGCCTTGGAGCTGCCGGCTACGTTCACGGTGCCGAAGAGCTTGGCTTCCTTGATCGCTTTTCCCGCCCAGGCCCCGGTGTCCACGTAGTCGGCGACTCCCCCGCACAGGAAGTTCATGGGGATCATCCCGAACTGAAGGCTGGCTCCGCCCTGGAGGAAGAGGATCGAGTAGTTTTCGGGGATCTCCAGCAGGGTTCTGAGGTCGTTGGCGGTGGTCTCGTTGATTTCGGCGTAGAGGGGGCTGCGGTGGCTGCTTTCCAGCAGGGAGAGGCCGGTGCCGCCGATGTCGAGAAGGTCGTGCCGGGCTTCCTCCAGAACTTCGAGGGGGAGGATGGCCGGTCCCGCGTACAGGTTATGGGGTCGCTTGCCCATGGTTCGCCTCCTGGCGTTTGAAAGGTTGTGTTGGATAAAGGCCCGGGCCTGACTCCCGCCAGGCCCGGGACCGGAAATTCACGTATCGCTCCGGGTTCAGTCGCGCAGAATCTTGCGGTGGGATTCGAGGATGTAGGGGGTGGTGAGGATGATGATCCCCTGGCCTTCGCGGAAATCTTCGAAGACCGCGGTCTGGCCGCTCTCGACGATGCCCTTGGTATTGAGCCGGAATAGGCGCCAGACCTTGGCCCGTTTCACGCCGTCGCGCTCCACGACCGGGAATTCCGGGTATTCGGCGGGGTCGGCCATGAAGGTGGTGGCGACTTCCGAGATCAGGTGGAAAGCGATCCGGTTGTTCTCGATCACCTCGGGCTTGATGGTGAGCCGGGATCCTTCCCAGATCTGGGGAGCGACCGGCTGCCCCGGCCTCCCCGCCGCCACCGGCTGGATTTCCGGCTGGGAGGAGATGACGCTCTGGTCCCCGTTGGCGGTGACCCATTTCCGGCTGAAGAGAACTTCGGCGCTTCCCAGGCTCCGCAGGTAGGCCATGAAGGGCTGAAAGCGGTAGATCCGCAGGGAGCCGAAGGCGGTGTCTTCGTTGACCTCGTCCGGGGTCTTGGTGTCCTCCCAGATCGGCCCGAAGTTGAACTGGTCGACTCGCGTCTCCTCCACGATTTCGAAGTCGGTGTTCTTCTCCCGGCCGGGAGCCACCCGCTTCTGCATGGGGTTGAAATCGAGGCGCCGCGCCGCCCGCTCGCTGAACGGGAACAGGCCGGTGGTGCTTTGCTGGTTGTTGAGGAAAAGCTGGACCAGGTCCCAGTTGATGCCGTCGCGGTTCTCCGGCGCGAGCTTGACCGAGATGATCTTCTGTTCGATGAGGATGGGGATATTGAGGCCTTCCTGGGCCGGGGCGCTCGGGGCCCCCGCCAGCAGGGCGCCAAGAACGGCCGCCGACAGCACTGATGACGTAAAGCGATGACGCATCTCCTCCTCCTTGCTTGATGGCGCGCAGCTTTGGATGTAACCTACAGAACGTTCTTCCCGGGACGACCCGGGACGATTAACGATAGTACGGCCGGGGTGGCCCGGGCAAGGGATTTTTCCTTGAGAAATATCGCATCCATGGCACGGTGGGCGGCGTCGGCGGCGCTCCTGGGGGCGCTGGCCGGTCCCGGCTGTTCCTCGATACCCGCGCGGCCCGACGAGCTCTTTCGCGCCTCCGCCCCCGACCTCCCGCGGCCGCTGCGGGACATATTCCTGGAATCCCTGCGCGTCGTGGTTCTGCTGGAGGATCTCCGGGAGGGGTTCGAGCGGGAGGACATCCGCGCCTACGGGGCCTGTTTCTCCCCCCGCTTCTCCTACTACGAACAGGGGTGGGCCTGGTGGCGGGAGAAGGTGGAACGGGAATATTTCCGGCCCTACGCCGAACTCCGGCTCGATTTCGAAACGGTCGACATCGCCCTGTTCAAGCAGGACGCCTACTTCTGGATCCGGCAGGAAGGCTACGACTGGCTGGGAGGGGAGGCGGGTCGGCGCCCCTTCCGCCGGGACTACCGGATGCTGATCGCGTCCCCCTGGGGCGACGCCGATGTTCTCTTCGGCCCTTCCCCGGCCAGAACGGGGAAAGCGTCCAGGGAGGAAAATTCGCCCCGGATACCCGTCGCGGTCACCTGCCGCGTCGATCCGGAACTGGACGTGACCATGGCCGAAGTGACGGTGCGGGGGACCGTCCGGGGGGCTTCCCCGGGCGGCGGTTTCGAGATGCGCCAGGAACAGATACTGCTCCTGGAGAAAGACGCGGGCCGCTGGAGCATAGTGTCGGTCCGCTGAATTCGAAAACGGTCGAACGGGAGGGACGCCGTGAAGAACGAAGGGACGCTCGAACTGATCCGGGGCGACATCGTCCGCCAGGAGACCGCGGCGATCGTCAACGCCGCCAACTCCTCGCTGCTGGGGGGAGGGGGGGTGGACGGCGCCATTCACCGCGCCGCCGGCCCGCGGCTCCTGGAAGCCTGCCGGGCGCTGCCCGAGGCGCGCCCCGGGGTGCGCTGCCCCCCCGGGGAGGCCCGGATAACCCCGGGGTTCGATCTGCCGGCCGCGTTCGTCATCCACACCGTCGGGCCCGTCTACCGGGACGGCACGTCGGGCGAGGACGAAATCCTGGCCTCCGCCTACCGCAGCAGCCTCGACCTGGCCCTGGAGCGGGGGCTCGCCTCGGTCTCCTTCCCCTCGATCGGCACCGGGGCGTACCGCTACCCGGTCCCCGCCGCCGCCCGGGTCGCGCTGGGCGCGGTGCTCGGCTTCCTCGGGGAAACGGAGGGGCTGGAGCTGGTTCGGTTCGTGCTCTTTTCGGAAAGGGACCTGGACGCCTACCGCCAAGCCTTCGAGGAACTGACCGGACTGGGGGAAGCATAGGGCAGAGAGCAGAGAGCATAGGGGGGAAGAGGGTTCAGGGTTCGGGGTTCAGGGGGGGAGAGGAGCGCCGAGCGCAAGGTGCCGGGCGTAAAACCCCTCCGCCTCGCCCCCATACAGGGGCCGGGGGAGGAACTCAAGAATCAGTATTCGGTAGCCCCCCGCCGCGCCCCCCGAAGGTCCGTTCACGGACATAGCCGTTTCAATCACGAATACTGCATAACCCTACCCGAGCGGAAGGCTCATATCCGATCCTTGGGGAAAAAGAAAAAGGATTGATGGTCTTGACTTTCGGTGCAGAAAGTCATAGATTAACTTTAGAGGTGAATCATGAGATTTCCTATCTTCGATGATTTGGGGATCGAATCCATCGACTTCGATCACATTTTGATTTCATTTTTGCCGGACAGAGATAAAGAGGGGAACAAATTCAGCAATAAAGCATGGGAAACCGGAGCGTTAAAACTGCAGGCTGAACTTTTCCGGGGAGCTACTTCCTATCCTCGGACGATTCCTTCGAGGGGATCTTACAGAACTTCAGAAGGAAAAATCATCTTGGAAGATACCAAGGCCGTTCTTTCATGCGTGAAGAAAGAAGAACTTACACCGGAAGCTTTAAAAAAATTCTCCGATTTCTTGAAAGAATTCGGCCAAAAGACCAACCAGGAAACGGTAGCGTTCGCTTTAGATGATCAAATGCATTACATCGACTTTGAGTAAAAGAGGGGGATAAATCATGAACAAGAGAGTCTATTCGCCAAAACAAATTAAGGAGATTACCGGTGCCTCCCGCCATGAGGATATCAAAATACCCTTTTATTACGCTCCGCCGTTTCTGGACATGCTGAAGGATGAACTTTTGCACAAATTACGGTCCAGTGGCGGTCGTCCGACCATCCCCGAATGGGACGTGATCCGTAAGATCCGGTTCTCGGAAGAGTCCTGGAAGAAGCTGGAAAAAGTGTCCGACGAGTGGAGCAAATCGGGGCAAACGGTAAGTCCGGGACAGGTAGCTTCAGTTTTTCTCCAGGCTTGTCTTTCCCGCTCTAAGTAATATTCAAAGCGGGATCTCAATTCGGATGCACCAAGGAGCGCAGAAATTTAAAAATCCAGTGAATCCATGTGTTAGCGTTCTCCTTCTCCTATCAGCAACGCTTTGTGAAAAGCAGGGTGTATCACGAAACGTTTGTCGCTATTCCCAATTCCACGGAGGAGAGCATTAATGCGCTCGCGACTGTAACCCAAGTCATAGGCAAAGATATCACCACTATCTCGCCGAATACCTAGGAAACAGAACCACAGTAAGGCTTGAATAACTTCCGGCCAGCGTTCCTCTGGGACGTCCGCTTCAAGCGCTAAGAGGGAGATGTCCTCGCGAGAGATGGCTAAATTCGTACCCAAGAACTCTGGTAGTACGTCCGCGTACTGAGGATAGATGTCCCGCAGTTCATATCGCAATTCATTGAACATGTCTTCGGAGTACTCACTTTCTGCGGTCACAATATCTTCCTCTGTCACTCGCTCGTGAGATCTACTTGCGCCAATTTGGACGGCCTTTCTCACGAAGTTAAGCAGGTCACGCGGTCGCTGCAATGTTCGGTTTAGAATATAGCGGAAAGAACTTTCCCCTCCAACATGTGCATCGAAAAGCCGGTGCCAGACATCATTGAAATTACCTCTTAGTGATGCGACGGAGGCTTGGATGCGACTGAGGATGAGTTGCTTCATCAACTCTTCATCCGACCAATCGAGGTCAACGTGAGATTCCTTGCCCCGGTCTGGTGTTTCATCTACCAGAAGATCATAGACATCCCGTCGCACGAATACCACGGAAGTGCAGTCAACGCTGTGCTTCTGGAGTTCACGCTGCAATTTGCGAGAAGCATCGAGGAGTCCTCGAAGAATAAGGATGTCCTCCTTCGCAACGCCATGGGTTGGGAAACCTTTGTCGATGTTATCGAAAAGAATCCACAGCTCTCCTACTGCCGCCTGACGGCGGATAACGAGATCCGAGAGTTCGGAAATATCGCTTCCGTAAATCATTTGGGTCAGCACCGTGCCTGTCAGGCTTTCAGCAGGCTGCTCGGGAACGGTGTCAGCCAAGCGTCCGATCAGCGCCATGAGGCGTTCCGAGAAATCTCCTTGGGTGTCGGCGGCATGAGCTTCATATTGACGTTTAAGTTCGTTGAAGGCATCAAGAGCTTCTGGATCTCGCCATGCAGATAGCGCCTCACGTTCGATAATCTTTTTGGCAACTTCAAGAAGGAGCAGGTAGTGCCAGAAAGCTGACAAGGTGTGTTGTTGCGCACCCTCTGTCAAAGGGGCAAGGACAACCTCCCGGAGCCGAACAAATTGATGACCTTCAGGTTTCAGGTCGAGAACCAGAGGATCCTTGCCAACAGAGACGGCCTTCCTAAGTCCGTAAAACAGTGCCGTCTTGCCTGCGCCTTTTCTCCCGATCACTAATCTTGCATGCCCCTGTCGGGCTTGCATGAACTGAGGCGTTCTCACAAAATATGTGGACGAAAGGGCCTTGATCTCGTTTTCGGCTGCTACATCTCCCAAGTCCAACTGATCCAGAATCTTTTCCGGGACTTCCCTTGTTTCGGGGGCCGCATTGTAGATCGACTCTGCGGTGGCACGGACAACTTTGGAGATGGCGTACGGAATAACTGAAACACTCTCATATGGCACAATGATGTCACGGTAATCAATCGGGTGAGTCAACATTCCTTCCTGAAGCATCAGTACGTACTTATCGGCGGCCATCGCAAGGCCACAGACAAAGGCGCAACGCGCATTGTGGGCATTAGCACCAGTACGATCTGGATCAAGCAAATGGGCGACGACAGCAGTTGAACTGTGCACTTGCTTGAATGCCTCGTGGAGTGATAGTCGTGGTGTCTCCCGGGAGTCAAACGAACGAAATGGGCAGCTCGACTTCTTGAGTTCCGAGAAGATGCGAATGCTGCCGTCATTCTCTATGGGTGCCCGCACATAGAAGATCGGTTGTGAGCGGTCGTGTCCGGGAATGTGGTGAACCGGCGGCGACGTATCACGACGACTTCGCACGACGGATGACAGATCAACATTGTTGGCGAAATTCTCATAGCCCAGAACGTCGAAAATGCCAACCTCGTCGAAGAGTTTCTTGTCCTTTTCGTATGAAGTATCCCGCACGGGCAGAACTGGTTTGCCCAGACCCAGAGCATAGCCGATCTCGAAAAGGACATTGAAATTCAAGGTTGTTATGTTGGCAACCACAAGCCTTGAATTGCGTATTGCCTTGCAGATTTCACAGAAGACAATTTGACCTGATATGTGGAGGTCTTCCCACGTCAACCAGTTAATCTCGGAGGAGTATTGCTGGAGGTTCCTGACTGCTTCTCTCACGGTCTGCGCTAGTAATGGTGGTGTCGAAGGATAGATGAAAAATGCGGCGCGCTCAATGGAACCATCAAAGGATTGATCGCAGGGTCCACCTACATAAGGGCAAAATGTTGGGGGGGTAAGGATGCTGTTACTTGTTCTATTCATTTTTCTCTTCCGCTAACGCCGAGGTTAAGAGGGCAGCACAGGAACAAAGCGGTTTTGCCAATTCTTCTTCAACCGCTTGTTAGCCGCTTTCGTTGTTTTTCTGCTCATCGTCTGGACTATGATCCCCTTCATCCTCTGCACTTGTGTCTGTCAGAGACTCATCGACTGACTCGTTACCAATTTGAGGCAACATAACAGCCCGTGCAAGGATTCCGGTAACGAATTGCTGTCTCTGTTCCTCCTGCTTGCGAATCTGCTCAATGAACTTTGCGACATCATTGCTTTGGTCGCTGTGAGAACCCAGAGTATGATCAAGTATCTCTTGCCAGTTTTGTTGCTTCTCAAGGGCACTTTGGATGATTATTGTGTGAAGGCTAGACAGGAGCTGTTCTTTTTGTTTCTGTTCTGTAAGAATTTGCTTCATAAAAGAATTAACAAACACATTTCTCTTCGCTTCCCGATCTTCTTGATTTTTCTCCTCGAGCGCTCGGACCTCAGCTATGGATTCTTTCTTCACATCGACCTCGATCCGTTCTGAAGCGAAGTGCAGGAACCGTTCGGAGGTATACATATAGAAGCGGGCCTTCGCCTTTGCCGCTATTTCTTCGTATAACTCCGGTCGGCAGCCGAGATTTCGGCCTTTTGAGACCCACCACCAATCTTCCTTTAAGTCGTTACTGAGAAAGATAACTCCAGATGCATCGGTTGCCATGGCTTGATCTATGATTTGAAACCACAGAACTAGATCACCATAGATCGCATCGCCTTCTTTCTTGTTTGGTCCTCGTGCATCTTCGTACCCAGGCGGCACTTCCTTATCGTAACGGTCTTTGCCTTCCGCGAAGATTTCCTCTAGTCGCTGTGCTTCATATGGATTTCCAACCTTGCCGTCAAAAAGTTCCAATAGGGCATCAAGAATAGGGTCGTTTTGAAAAAAGTCAGGATGGGCTTTTGCATAGGCATCTATCTTCTCTTCAAGTTCGGTCAGAGGGGCTTCGAATGCCGTTTGGAACTCTTCACGACTCAGAACAGGGTGTAGTCGGAAGCTCAGGATCTTCTCTGTCTCTTTCGCAGTCGTAGCTCGCAAAGATGACACGAGTTTCTTGGCCTTCCGATACATCTGAACCTGCTCAGAGATAACATCAGGACGATTCCGTGAATACTCAAGTGCAACCTGATGCGGCAACCATAAGCGATTGGATAGTCGTTCGAAGAGCGTCAGAAAATCATTTCGAGTGCTCTCAGAGTATCGATACATATCCAGCAGTACATTTGCATCGAGCACAATTAAGGCTTTCTCCCACAGTTGCTCGAAGAACTCTTCAGTGTGCGGGTAATAGCCTTCAAACATCTTCCGCATTATTCGTTTCCCTCTGGGCTAATGGGACCGTGGCTGACCGTCAGCCGCAGACACGTTTACGTACCGAAGAACTGTAGGCTACCCGCCACTGCCCTGTTGAAGTGACGCGCTGAACGCATCGCCTCAATTGATGATTCGACACAATTAGCAATTGCGGCACTGCCAACGAAAGTTTACCGGCGAGAGGGGAAAACGTCAGTATTTTTTTGCGTTTCCCCGGCGGCCGGTCTTTCTCGTGTGAGAGATTGCTTTGTCGTTCAGGCTCCGAAGGCATAGGGGGCGAGGCGATCCTTGGGGAAGGGGTGGGGCCGGGCCGTAGACCGTCGGTCGGAGTACAATGTCGCGGCGGCTTCAGCCGTAGCCTTATTCGCGTTCCGGCTATGCGTGGGTGCGCTCAAGACGGTCGGCGATCCAGACCTTGATCACGGCTTGCCGTGGGACGCCGAGTCGCCGAGCTTCTCGGTCAAGCGCCTCGATCATCCAGACGGGAAAATCCACGTTGACCCTCTTCTGTTCGCGCCCGGGGCGGGTGGCCTGGGAGAAGTCCAGGTGTTCGGAGACGTCCTCCCCGGCCTCGAACTTCTTGTCGAACTCCTTACTCTTCATATCGCCCGATCTCCTTGGTCCGAGAGCGTCGGACCGAAACGATCGACGCGATGAACTGTTTGCAGGCTCGTTTCATGCGGTTGTGCGTTTCCTGAAATCGTCGAGGAATTGCTGGGGGGAGAGCACCCGCACGCCCGCGCGACAGCGCTTGGGGAAGTGCTTGAGATTGCCGGTGACGAGACAGTCGGCAGCGGCCGACAGGGCTACCTCCAGAAAGGGGTTATCGTCTTCGTCGGGTAAAGACCTGCCGATCGGAGAGGCGGGATGGACCTCGGAGTAGTCGTGGATGTAATCCATGACGACAGCGGCTTTGTGCGGATCGATATCGAACTTGGGGCGGCGCAACACATCGTCGTATTCGAGTAGAATTCGCGCATCCACGCAGAGAACGATGTCGGCCGAAGTCAGCATGCGGACGATTGCTCCACACGTTCCGAAGGGTGTGAGCAGCCCCGAGACCAGCACGTTCGTGTCCACCACGATTCTCACGTCGTCCGCTTGCGTCGTTCCCGTCTGGCTTGGTCGATCTCGGCGTCGATGTCGCCCATCGATAGCCGATCCGTGCCCTTCCGCGCGGACCGTCGTTGGATGTCGGCAATGGCCTGCGTCGCCCGGACCCGCCGCCAGGCGGCCAGCGATTGCTCGACGTCGCCTTCGTCGACCGCGGTCAGCACGGCCACGGGCCGTCCGTTGCTGGTGACGACCATTTCTTTTTCGTCGGCCAGCTCGCGCCAGACGCGGGCCGAATTGCCCCGCAGGTCTCTCACGCTAAGGAATTTCATTATGCACCTCCATTGTCACCCGATAGTGTACACAGATGTGTTCAGAAAACAAGCGTTCCTTGATCTCGGTGGTTAATTCCCTTTCCCCCACAGTACCTACCTGTCTACATGTGAAATCGAGGGTTCGAGGTTCGGGACCAGGGGGAGAGGCCGACATGACTATGTGTGCTTCACCTGGGGGGAACGAGGCCGGACTGCTTGTGCCATCGGATGAAACTGCGGTACGACGCCATCACCAGCGGCCGGAGCGTAGCATAGGGCGTCGAGTGCATGGACCGGTTGTGCACCCCTACTCCAATATCCGGAAGAATGCCAACTGTGCGGCTCGTTTGTCAAAGGTGACGCCTTCTTCGCAACCGCTTTCGCGAGCGGAGTAGGCAATGAGGATATCGGCGAGATCAGCCTTCGATGTCCTCCCTTCCCTAAGAAGCCCTTGGACCGCATCATCCTTCTCGAAACCGAAAATAGGCATCCTCTTCATATCCTCGACGGCGTCCAAGATCTGAGACCGAGACTTACTGTAGGCGCCGCCAAGGACCCAAATCACCTCCAGGAGCACCAGTAGGGGTACGAACAGCACCTCTCGGTCTTGTTCGGCTCGCCTCAGACGCGCGTAGACTGCTTGCGCCTGGGTCTCATCATCGCGGACGAGAAATCGGACTATCACGTTGGTGTCAAGGGCGGTCACGTTCTCTGCTTCCTCGCCAAATCGGAGATGGCAGTATTCATGTCGTCGATCGTCAACGCGGGCTGGTCGGGGTTATGCAGTTTTCCGAAGACTTCATCGACGGATTTCGTGATGGGCCTGACCAGTGCCTCGTTCGAGCCGTGAACGATAAACTCGATGCGATCCCCCGTGTGCAGGTTCAGTGACGTACGCACCGCCTTCGGGATCGTGATTTGTCCTTTCGAGGTCAATGTCGCCGTAACCATGATCGCCTCCTTTCGCAAAGAAATTCTCCTTACAATATAGCAAGGCGTTTGCCATAGAGCAATCATTTCCCACTGCACAACGTATGATTCTACACAATCTGCCATCGCCGCAACCCGGTGGGGAGAATTTACCGGCGAGGGAGACCCGTCTATAATGTTTTCGGAGATCGTTCATTGAGAGCCGTGGAGGTATTCGGTGGGAATTACAATAAAACTTGGCGGGATGTAGCCGGCATAAACGTCGCGGGGACCGAAGATGAAAAAGCAGGATTTACCAGAAACTTACAGAGGCTACTCGACCAGAGAATTGCTCCGGCTCTGGAACGGCGGGAGCCCGCTCAATATTCCGGAAGGAACGCCGGTCGAAAAGATCAGCGCGATGGACTGTCTCCTGAGGGATTACAAGATCGCCCCGGTGTTTTGGGAGGGGAGCGAGAATTGGTCGGACGAAGAACTGGAGGCCAAGACACAGGAGCTCCGGGATCTGCTGGCCGGCTACGGGATCAAACCGGAACGCCTGTAAGAAGCTTCGTCGGGTTCGGACCCCGCGGCCGATTCTTTCCCTCCTTCAGCCTTATCCGCTTCCCTTAAATGTCACAAAAGATGTGTGACAACTTTTGTGACAAAAATGAAACAGCCCATCACGGCACTTCCCTCTCTCCTTCATGAACTTCATGTCCTTCATGGTCGAGAGAAGCAAAGAGCATGGAGCATAGTGCATAGTGGGTCTCTTTCTCTCATCTGTGAAACCTGCCTGCCGGCAGGCAGGCCTGTGGACCTCTTCGGGGGCCGCGGCGGGGGGCTCCTGAACCCCGAACCCCTAACCCTGAACCCCTAACCCCTAACCCCGAACCCTGAACCCTGAACCCCGAACCTAGTAGTGTCCCAACGTTTGATCTATCGAATATCGCAACTCATTCTTTAATATAACGTTAAGTCTAAAAAGCCCTATTTTCGACTTGAATTCGGTTATACGCTCACGCCCCCCTGAACGACAAGGAGGTTGAGCGTGTATGTCGGCACAACGATCTTTTCCCAGTTGATGCAGTATCTTCCCTGGCACCGGTTTTATCCCATTGTCCGAAGGTACGAAAGCAACCATAACATAAGGTTCATCAGTACCTATCTGCTTATCGCCATCATCCGGAAACGACACTCTGAATCGACCTTCCTCACTACACTATTCTACAGATTTTGAGCGTATCCTTTTTCAAGAAGTTTCTTCTTCTGCAAGCACTTACAGATTTCGAGTACACTTTTGGCAACCCCGGTTTTCCTAACCAATTGACATTGTTCAACTAATGCTGGGACACTACTGCCCTGAACCCTCCCTTTCCCTCTCCCCTTCATGAACTTCATGTCCTTCATGGTAAAACTAAGTTTATGCAGATTGAGGGAAAGGAACATTGCTTCCACTGTCCGCCCGGGGGCATCTTCAGCGGATATCAAGGGGCGTAAGTTTGTCCCAATGCGGTTTTGTTATTTTAATCTCCCACGTTGTAGGATCCAACTTCCGCCTGCCCTCGATCCATACTTTAGGAATCCACATAACTCTGTTTTGTGCATCTCTGACTTGAACCGCTCTTTCGGTTTGGCTGAGAAGTTCGACCTTCACTGTGCGGAGAGACCACCAATGAATAAGCCTGTGAATAATAGTTCTTTTTCTCCGTCGTGAACGGAAGCGGGAAGGCGAACGTTTCGGATGAAGTAGGTATGGACCCCACATCATGGTTTCATCCTCTGAAAAGGACCATAACGCCCACGCTGAGGATTCGCCGCGGACCGTGGCGATATCCTCCGGCGTGTTGTCGGCCGCCTCCTATCTGTAGGCGTCGCGGCGATCGTCGACTGAAAGCATGAAGATGATGCGTTCCGCCTCGTCGACCATGAAGAACACCCGGAACTTCCCGATACGATACCGCCAGGTGGCGGGAGCGTATCCCTTGAGTTTCTTGATATTGGGGCCGAGGAAAGGGTCCTTGCGGAGCTGGGGGTACACGTAGTTCGCCAGTTTCTTTTGAACGAACCGAGATGCCCCGGCGGGGAGTTTGCCGAGCTTCTTCTGGAACTCCTCGGTTTCGAATATGCGGAACTCAGACAAAGCGTCCCCGTCCAGCCTTGGCGTCCTTGATTCCGCGCTTGAGGCTTCGGTTTAGCTCGGGATTTGTCTCGATTTCCGCCATCTCGAACTCGTCAACGAACTGCTCTGTCTCGACATAGCGCGAAGCCGCCGTCTCGATGAAGTTCGAGAGCGGTCGGTTCTCTCGCTCGGCCAGCGTGCGGAACCGCTCGTATGTCGGCTCGGACAGTCTCAGGGTAACGGTCTTTGACATCATACACCTCGCAGTCATTGTCCACTCTCAGAATACATACGAATACAATAGTTGTCAATCGGGTATTCGGCCGATCGTTTCCCTATCTGCGTAATCCTAGTTTGACCATGAAGGGGAGGGGGAAAGGGAGGGTTCAGGGTTCGGGGTTCAGGGGGGAGTGAAGCAAGGAACGTCTCTCTGGCATTGCGAGGAGTCCCGCGTCTCGCGGGACGACGAAGCAATCTCCTGGTCGGTTCAAATATTTGGAGACCAGAATTGCACTATGCTTCATGCCCTCTGCCCCATGCTTTTCACAGGTGCAAGAATCTCCAAGGGCCGAGGTTGGGGGCTACTGAATTCTGAATTCTGACTCCTAAATTCCTTCCCCATCAGAGTTAATCAGAGTAATCAGGTGCAAGAATCTCCAGGGGCCCCTCTTACTCCATGCTCTATGCGCCATGCTCTTTGCTTCCTTCCCCTGAACCCCGAACCCTGAACCCTAAACCCTGAACCCTAAAGGGGGCCGTGGTGGAGGGGTTTTTCTATGCTCTATGCTCCATGCTCTCTGCTTCTCTCCCCCGAACCCTCTCTGCCCTCTGCCCTATGCTTCCCCCCCCAGCGCCTCGGGGTTGAGGCAGTTGGGAGGCATGCGCCCCGCCAGCATGCAGCAGAGGTTCTCGGCGGCCATCGCCGCCATCCGGCCGCGGGTTTCCCGGGTGGCGCTGCCGATGTGGGGCAGCAGGACCGCGTTTTCGGCCCCGAGCAGGGCGGGGTGGACGGCGGGCTCTTCCTCGAAGACGTCCAGCCCCGCCGCCCCCAGCCGGCCCGAGTTCAGGGCCTCGGCCAGTGCCCCCTCGTCCACGACCGGGCCCCGGGAGGTGTTGACCAGGACCGCGTCCGGCTTCATCAGGGCCAGGCGCTCGCGGTCGATCAGGTGCTCCGTCTCGGGGGTGAGGGGGACGTGGAGGGTGACGAAATCCGCCTCCTTCAGGAGCGCCTCGAGGGGGAGCCGCTCCGCGCCCAGTTCCCGCTCCAGATCGGGCCGGGGGCTTCGGGAGGCGTAGACGATTCTCAGCCCGAACCCCGCCGCCCGCCGGGCCACGGCGGTCCCGATCCTTCCCGCCCCCACGATCCCCAGCGTCTTCCCCGCCAGCTCCGCCCCCAGGAAGAGGGTGGGGGACCAGCCCCGGAACTTCCCCTTCCGGAGGAAGCGCTCGGCCCGGTTCAGGTTCCGGGCCGCGGCCAGGAGCAGGGCCCAGGCCAGGTCGGCGGTGGCTTCGGTCAGGACCCCCGGAGTGTTGCTGACCGGGATCCCGCGCCGGGTGCATTCCGCCAGGTCGACGTTGTCGTGGCCCACGGCCATGCAGGCGATCCCCCGCAGGGAAGGGGCGGCGTCGAGCAGGTTGCGGTCGATCCGGTCGGTGAGCAGGCAGAGCAGGCCGTCCGCGTCCCGGCAGGCGGAGGCCAGCTCCCCGGGGGAGAGGACCCGGTCATCGGGATTGACCTCGAAGGGAACGCCCGCCCGCTCCAGCGTCCGCAGTCCCTCCTCCGGGATCTTCCTGCTTACGAAGACCTGCAAATTCCTCCCATGCGCGTTGCGTTCCCCGGTCCGCCCGCGGCGGCGCTTATCGGGTCACCGGGGTGTCGTTGTTCTGGCCGAAGTAGGCCCGGGTCAGCCCCTTGACCGCCCAGAGACCGGCGGTCGAGCGGAAGATGCCGATGTCGTCGGTGCCGTCGCCGTCGTAGTCGGCCGGGAGCGGCGAGTCGACCCCGGTCCCGAAATAGACCTTGGTCAGGCCCCGGATCGACCAGAGCCCGGAAGCGGGGCGGTAGATCCCCGGGGCGAAGGTCCCTTCTCCCCGGTAATCTCCGGGCCGGGCGGTGTCGGCCGACTGCCCGAAGTAAATCCGGGTGACCCCCTTGATGCTCCAGAGCCCGGACCCGGGACGGAAAACGCCGATATCGGCCGCGGGCTCGCTCCGGTACCAGCCGGGAACGGGTGTGTCCCCGCCGGTCCCCCAGTAGACCCTGGTCAACCCCTTGATCGACCACAGCCCCGAAGCGGCCCGGAAGACGGTGGGCTCGGCGGTTCCGTCCCCGGAATAATCCAGGGGCTTGGGGACGTCGCCGGCCTGCCCGAAGTAGACCCGGGTCAGGCCGCGGACCGCCCAGAGCCCGGAACTGCTCCGGAAGATGCCCACGTCGGTGGTCCCGTTGCCGCTGTAATCCCCCGGGACGGCCTGATCGAGGGAGTTCCCGAAATAGACCTTGGTCAATCCCCGGATCGACCAGAGCCCGGTGGCCGGGCGGAAGACGCCGATGTCGCTGGTTCCGTCGCCGTTGAAGTCGGTGTGGTAGCCGCGGTTCGGGTTGTTCCCCTGGAGGTGGTAGACACGGCCGTCGCCGCCGGCCCAGACGTGGTTGGTCGGGGAAGCGCTGAGGGAGCGGATGTTTTCTCCCACCGAGGTCTGCAGGCTCCAACCCGTTCCGTCGTAGTGGAAGATTTTGCCCGACTCGGTGCCCGCCCAGACCTGGTCGCCCCGGGCGGAGACGGCGCTGACGAACTCGCCGCCGAGGTCGGTGGCCCGGGCCCAGAAACTGCCGTTGTAGCGGAGGATCCCGCCGGCGCCCCCGGCCCAGACCTGGTCGTAGCCCGCGGCGGAAACCGAGCTCACGAAGAAGGTGCTGGTCTGGGGCGACCATAAGGAGCCGTTGTAATGAACGATGTCGTACCCGCCTCCCGCCCCTCCCGTCGCCCAGACGTTCTGGAGGTTGGCCCCGCTCATGGAGGAGACGTAGTCCAGCCCGTTGCTCTGGGTCGTCCAGTTGGTCCCGCCGTTGGGCGAGTAGTAGACCGCGTTGTCGGCCGCGCCTCCCACCCAGACGTGATCGAAACCGGCGGCGTAGACGCTGCTGAACTCCGAGGAGCCCAGCGCCGTCACCAGCGACCAGCTGGTGCCGTTGAAATGGAAGATGGTGCCGCGGATGGGAATCAGTCCCCGAGGGGCTCCGGCAACAGCGGCGGTTTCCCCCGCCATCCAGACGTCCCCGTCGGTGGAGGCGAACGCACCGAAAAGTTGTCCCCACACGGACGGGAAGATGGTGGTCTGAACCGACCAGCCGGAGCCGTCGAAGAAGAAGATCCGGCCCTGGTTCGCGCTGGTGTAGGGGGACGCCCAGGCTTTCTCCCCTCCTCCGGCCGCGAGGGCGTAGATGTAGCCGCCCCCCATCTCCGTGGAAAGAGTCCATTCCTGAGCCGAAGCCCCCCCGCTCAAGACCGCCAGTACCGCCGCCAGCGCCAGCGCTTTTTCGAGCATCGCCGTTTTCTCCTTTTTCGGGCGCTGTTCTCCGCCGCGCCCGCCTGTTGGAAAGTTCCCGTCGTTATTGTAAACGGGGCCGATCCGGCGGGCAACGGTTATCGCCGGGAGCGCTCTCCCGCGCCGTTCCGACCCGGCCTCAGCGGACGGCGAGCAGCCCCAGGCGGAATCCGAAGGTGTCGCCGGCCCGGGTGTCGAGGACGTCCTCGACGTCGTTTTCGATCCGGTAGTCCCGGGCGAAGGTGAAACCGCCGTCGAGGCTGAGGATGACGGGTCCGAACAGGGCGATCTCCAGGCCGGCTCCGGCGCGGTAGCCCTTGAAGGTGAAGTCGCAGTCGCCGTCTTCTTCCCTGACCGGGTTGGCGATCCGCCATTGGCCTCCGGCGGGCGTCATCCCCGCCACCAGGTTGAGGCCGGGACAGGGAGCGTACCTGACCGCGGGCTGGGGGAAGACGAGCCGCAGTTCCCAGTCCGGCCCGGGGTGGAGGATCAGCCCGGCCGCGGGGAAGAGGCGCTGGCTGCCGAAGATGCGGGAGTAGACCAGCCCCGCCGAGACCGATTGCCCCGGCGCCCAGGAGTAGGAGGCCATCAGCGCCCCACCGGCGCCGAAGGCGTCCCGGGTGACCCGCTTCAGGTCGCTGTAGAGGGAGGGGGTGACGGCCGCCGAGAGCCGCCAGGTTCCCCCGGGCTTCCAGGAAACGAAGAACGGCACCCCCATGATCCAGGTGTCGATGTTCTCGAACGAGATGCCGGTGAAGAAAAAATGATCCCACTGCAGGGCGGCTCCGGCCGTGGCGATCAAGGTTTCGTTGCGGAGGAGCGGGACGGCGGTCCGGGCCCGGAACTCGTTGACGGTCACGTGCGGCGTCCCCCCGCCGTCGTACTCGCCGCCCCGGAAAGCGGCGGGAGCCTCGTAGATCCAGTACGCCTCGGAAAACGGGCGCCGGAAACGGCTCCACTCTCCGGGAAGCTCCCGGCCGCCCTCTTCGGCGGGCGCCCCGGGCGCGCCCCCGAGGACGAGCGCCCCCAGCAGGAAGAAACGGACGCCCGGATTGTACGCCGCCGCGCTCATGGTCGTAACCGCCGGTCTCCTTGGTTTTTCGGGTCCTTCTCCTTTTCGAGAGTATGATACACTCCGGTCCGGCGGGAGGAAAAAAGCCGCCCCGCCGGCGTGAGCAAGGAGGGGACATGAACCAGGACAAGCGGAAGCGGGTCACCCCGGCCTCGGCGTGCATCGGTTTTTTCCAGAACCGTCTCTGGGATCTGGACCTGGGCCTTCTCACCCCGGGCAAGCGCTTTCTCGTCAACCTGGTCAAGATCGTCTACATCGTGGTCCGGGGTTTTCTCAAGGATTCGTGCCCCCTGCGGGCTTCGGCCATGACCTACGCCTCCCTCCTCTCCATCGTCCCCCTGATGGCGTTCGCCTTCGCTCTGGCCAAGGGGTTCAACGTCTCCATGGATCCGCTCAAGGGCTGGATCATCGAGAAGATCGCCCTGGGGAACTACGAGATCGGGAACCGGATCTTCGATTTCGTCAACAACATCAAAGCCACCACCCTGGGCGTGCCCGCCCTGGCCCTCCTGCTGGTGTCGATCATCTCCGTGATGGGGAACATCGAGCTCTCCTTCAACCACATCTGGGGGATAACGGTTTCCCGGAGCATCTGGCGCAAGTTCAGCGATTACCTGAGCGTTCTCGCGGTCACCCCGCTGCTGGTGATCGCGGGCGGCGGCCTCGCCGCCTACCTGCGCTCCTACGCCGAGGGCTCGCTGCTCATGCAGTACCAGACCTTCACCACCGCCTACGGGTTCCTGGTGAGGCTGCTTCCGGGGGCCATGGTCTGCCTGGGTTTCACCTTCCTCTACATCTTCATGCCCAACACCCGGGTCCGGTTTTTCCCCGCACTGGCCGGCGGCGTCGCCGGCGGGGTGGTCTGGCAGATCGCCCTCTGGGGGTACCTCTATTTCCAGGTCGGGTTTGCCCGCTACGCCCAGATTTACGGGGCCATGGCGCAGATCCCCATCACCCTGGTCTGGGTCTATACCAGCTGGCTGATCGTTCTCTTCGGTGCCGAAGTCGCCTTCGCGGTGCAGAACGTCCGCACCTACCAGCGGGAGGAGGATGCCCGGTCCCGCAGCTGGGCTTACCGGGAACTGGTGGCCCTCGGCATCCTCGATACGGTCGCCCGCCGGTTCCTGGCCGGGGAGGAGCCGTTGGGCGCGGCCCGGCTTTCCGGTCTCCTGGACATCCCGGTGCGGTCGGTCGAGCAGGCTCTCGACCTGATGCGCCGGGGCGGCCTCCTGGTCCGGACCGAGGGGAGGGCCGGGGCCTATATCCCGGCCCGGGACCTGGCGGGGCTGAGCGTGGCCGCGGTCCTGAATTCCCTGAGGGAAACCGGCGGTCCGGAAACGCTGCCTCCCTCCCTGGCCGGCCTGCCGGTGGTCTCGGCGATCCGCAGCCGTATCGAGGAAGCCCTGGAAAAGAGCGGCGGCCGGGTCACCATTCTCGAACTGGCCTCCCGGGATCCCCGCCCGCCGCGGGAGCCGGCCTGACCCCTCCGGTCAGGCCAGGAACCGCTGCAGAAACGGCTTGGCCAGCCGGATGGCCCGGGCCTCGGAGCAGGTCTCGTGGCAGCAGTAGCAGCGGATGCATTTCCCGTAATCGATCCGGGCCCTGCCCCCCGCCATCGTGATCGCCTGCACCGGGCAGGCCTCGGCGCACCGTCCGCAGCCCCGGCAGTCCGCGGTGATCCTGGGGTTGGTGGAGAAAAACCTCCGGGCCACGGGGTAGAGGAAGGTGAGAAACGGGGGGAAAGCCCGGATGGCGGTGTCCGGCACCTCCATCCCCACCTGGCGCGCCTCTTCCAGGGGGATGCCGGCCGTTTCCGGGGCGGGGGCCTCCGGCAGGAGCCCCCGCCCCCGGGCGTCGGCCAGGGTGGGGACGGTGAAGGGGTCGATGCCCATGATCTCGGCCAGGACGTAATCGAGGAGATGCACGTCGGTTCCGCCCACCAGGAGGCCGACCGCCCGCGGCCTGCCCCCGCTGGGGCCCTCGCCTTCCATGGCCGTGACCGCGTCGACGACGGTGAGGGCGGGGGGGAAGGTCTCGGCAATGTCGACCAGCATGGAGGCGAAGCGGCCCACCTCCTCCAGGCGGGCGTGGTAGACGGGCTTGAGCAGCCCCGGGACCAGGCCGAAGAGGTTCTTGACCGCCCCGGTCAAACGGGTCAGACCGTGGGTTTTGAACTTGGGAAGGTTGATGACGGCGTCGACTTCCAGGGCCCGGTCGAGGATCTCGATCTGTTTTACTCCCCGGCCTCCGGGGATCGGGACCAGCCGGTGGCCGGTGGAGAGAAGCAGTTCCGCCCCCAGGTCGCGGGCGACCTCCTCCAGGCCGCAGGCCCGGTACAGGCGCTCCAACGTCCGGGTCGAGTGGGGAAGGGCCGCCCCCGGGCTGTCCCCGATGACGACCCGGGCTCCGGTTTCCAGGACCTCCTCGGCCACGGCCCGGACCAGCGCCGGGTGGGTGGTGATCGCTTTTTCGGGGGCGGCCCGGGTGAGGAGGTTCGGCTTGAGGAAGATCGTCCGCCCGGACCCGGCGAAGGCCTCCATCCCCCCCAGCGGCAGCAGCAGCCGCCGCACCGCCGCCCGGACGGTTGCCGGTCCGTAATCAAAACAGGGTTCGATAACCACGGGGTTTTTCACGTATACTTTCTCGGGTCGGCCGCGCCGGATGCCGCCAACACTATCGAGGATGGAGCCGGGCGAGACAAGGGAGAAAAACGGCGCGGTGCGCCGCCGGTCTCGCCCGCCGGGAACCGCGAGGAGAAGAGATCATGGGGAGATGGGGAGGAGTCCTGCTCGAACTGAGAAAACACCTGAAGTTCACCTTCTCCGGCGCCCTCGTCGGGGTGGCGCTCATGATCCTCGTCCAGCATGTTTTCCCCGGGGCGTTGAACCGTGAACGCGCCGCCCATCTCTTCGAATTCGCGCATCCCCTCCACGTCTTCCTCAGCGCCATCGTCACCGCCACCCTGTACCATAACTACACCTGTTACCGGGGCTGCCGGATCTGGGGTGCGGCGGCGGTCATCCTGGTCGGTTACTTCGGCTCGATCGGGATCGCCACGCTCAGCGACTGCATCGTCCCCTACTGGGGCGAACTCCTCCTCGGCTTCAAGGACGCCCACGCCCACCTGGGGATCGTGGAGATGCCCCTGGTCATCAACCTGGCCGCTCTCGCCGGCATCGCCGTCGCCTATTTCTCCAGGTCGACCCACTTCCCCCATGCCGGCCACGTTCTTCTCTCCACCGCCGCCTCCCTCTTTCACATCATCCGCGCCCATCCCCAGGCCATGACCCCGATCCAGAACGTCGGGGTGGTTTTCTTCCTGCTGCTGGCGGTCTGGATCCCCTGCTGTCTTTCCGACATCGTGTTCCCCATGCTCTTCGTCCGCAACGGACCGGCTCGGGGAGGGAAGGGCCCGGGGGCGCCTCAGGAGAGGTAGGAGTCTACGGCTTCGGCGGCGGCCCGTCCCGACGCGATCGCCCGCACCACCAGGGAGGCGCCCGCCGCCGCGTCGCCGGCGGCGAAAACCCAGTCGGCGCTGGTGGCGCCGTCGGGTCCGAGCAGGATGTTCCCGCGTTCGTCGGTGGCGATGCCCAGATCCCCCAGGAGCCGCCCGTGTTCGGCGTGGACGAACCCCAGGGCCAGCAGGACCAGGTCGGCTTCGAGCGGGAAAGCCGAGTCCCCGATCCGTTCCGGTTTCCCGGACGACCAGTCGAGCCGGACCGCCTCCAGCCCCGCGACCTTCCCCCCCTTCCCGGTGAAGCGCATGGTCTCCACCGCCCACAGCCGTTCGCCGCCTTCTTCCTGCGAGGTCGACGTGCGCAGGATCCGGGGCCATTGGGGCCAGGGGTTCCCGGGCTCCCTTCCTTCCGCCGGCCGCGGCAGGAGCTCGAGCTGAACGACGGAGGCGGCGCCCTGCCGCAGCGCCGTCCCCACGCAGTCCGAACCGGTGTCGCCCCCCCCGATGACGACCACCTTTTTTCCCCGGGCGCTGCATTCCGGGGGAGGGGAGAGGCGCCCCCGGGCGAGCGCGGCGTTCATGGGGACCAGAAAATCCATGGCGAAGTGGATGCCGGCCAGGTCACGGCCCGCAATGTCGAGGTCCCGGGGAACCCCGGCCCCCGTCGCGATCAGGACCGCGTCGTGGGAACGGCGCAGGTACCGGGCGGAGACGTCGGTCCCGGCTTCGACCCCGACCTGGAAGGAAACCCCCTCGGCGACGATCTGCCGCAGGCGCCGGTCGATGATCTTCTTCTCCAGCTTGAAGTCGGGGATGCCGTAGCGCAGCAGCCCCCCCGGCTGCGGGGATTTCTCGAAGACGGAAACGCGGTGCCCGGCCCGGGCCAGCTGCTGGGCCGCGGCCAGGCCCGCGGGCCCCGAACCCAGCACCGCCACCCGTTTCCCCGACTCCCGCGCCGCCTTGATAGGGACGATCCATCCTTCCTTGAAACCGCGTTCGGCGATCAGGCATTCGATCCGCCGGATGTTGACCGCTCCGAAGCCCTCGGAAAGGGTGCAGGCCGCCTCGCAGGGGGCGGGGCAGACCCTCCCGGTTATCTCCGGGAAGTTGTTGCGCTCGTGCAGGAGATCGAGGGCCGTTCGCCAGCGGCCCCGGTAGACCATGTCGTTGAAATCGGGAACCAGGTTGCCCAGCGGGCAGCCGTAGGTGTGACAGAAGGGGATGCCGCAGTCCAGGCAGCGGGCCGCCTGGTCGCGGAAGTCGTCGGGCGCACCGAAAATTTCGACTTCGTGCCAGTCCCGGACCCGCTCGACGACGGGGCGCTTTTCCGGCTCGTCCCGCGTGAATTCCAGGAACCCGGTGGGCTTAGCCATCGTAGACCTCCTCCGTGGCCGCCACCGTTTCCCGGTCGATGTCCTCCTCCAGCTTCATCCGCTCCAGGGCCACGCGGTAATCGATCGGCATCACCTTGACGAAGAGCGGCAGCCGGGCTTCCCAGTTGTCCAGGATCCAGCCGGCCCTGGCGCTCCCCGTGGCCAGGTAGTGGTTCTCGATCAGGGACCGCAGTTCCCCGGCGTCTTCCGGAAGCCAGACGCTTTCCAGGTCGACCATATCCAGGTTGCAGCGGGTGTCGAAGAGCTCGTTCTCGTCGTAGACGTAGGCGATTCCGCCGGACATCCCGGCGGCGAAATTGTTCCCGGTCGGCCCCAGGACCACGACCCGCCCCCCCGTCATGTATTCGCATCCGTGGTCGCCGATGCCTTCGACCACCGCCGTCGCCCCGGAGTTGCGGACCCCGAAGCGTTCCCCCGCCAGTCCCAGGATGTATACTTCCCCCCCCGTGGCCCCGTAGAGCACGGTGTTGCCCACGATCACGTTTTCGTGGCCGACGAGGGCGGCTTCGGCGGGGGGGACGACGACGATTCTCCCCCCCGACATGCCTTTCCCCAGGTAGTCGTTGGCGTCGCCTTCCAGGCGCATGCTCACCCCGCCCACCAGAAAGGCGCCGAAGCTCTGACCGGCCGATCCCCGGAAACCGAGACTGACGGTCCCTTCCGTCAGCCCTTCGGGGAAGCGACGCAGGATCTTCCCGCTCAACCGCGCTCCCACCGCCCGGTGGATGTTGCGGATGGGGAAGCTGGCCTCCAGGCGCGAGCCCGCGTCCGGCCGCTGCGGCAGCTCGGGGAACTCGTCGTCCAGGACCGGCCCGACCGGCTCCTGCGGGACGCGCCGCCTCCGCCCGCCGCCGTTCTCCGGGGGCGGCTCCAGGAGCGCCGTCAGGTCCACCCCCCTGGTCTTATAGTGGTCGCCGGCCGGTTTGAACTCCAGGCATTCCACCCTGCCGATCATCTCCTCCAGGGAGCGGAACCCCTGCCTCGCCATGATTTCCCGGAGCTGGCGGGCGATGAAGAGAAGGAAGCGTTCGACGTGCTCCGGTTTCCCCGCGAACTTTTTCCGCAAACGCTCGTCCTGGGTGGCGATTCCCATGGGGCAGGTGTTGAGGTGGCATTTCCGGACCATGGCGCAGCCCATGGAGACCAGGAGGGTGGTTCCGAAACCGAACTCCTCAGCTCCCAGGCAGGCGGCGACGGCCACATCGCGCCCGGTTTTCAGCTGCCCGTCGGTCTGGACCCGGATCCGTTCGCGCAAGCGGTTGCGGATCAGCGCCTGCTGGGTCTCGGCCAGGCCCAGTTCCCAGGGCAGCCCCGCGTGCTTGATGCTGGTCAGGGGCGAAGCCCCGGTGCCGCCGTCGTAGCCGGAAACGATGACGGTGTCGGCCCCGGCCTTGGCCACCCCGGCCGCGATCGTCCCCACTCCGGTTTCCGAGACCAGCTTGACCGAGACCGCGGCCCGGGGGTTGGCGGCCTTGAGGTCGAAGATGAGCTGGGCCAGGTCCTCGATCGAATAGATGTCGTGGTGGGGGGGAGGCGAGATCAGGGTCACTCCCGGGGTGGTGTGCCGGACGCGGGCGATTTCGGGGCTGACCTTGTGGCCGGGCAGCTGGCCTCCTTCGCCCGGTTTCGCGCCCTGGGCCATTTTGATCTGGAGCTCGTCCGCGCCCGCGATGTAGGCGGCCGTCACCCCGAACCGGCCGGAGGCGATCTGCCGGATCCTCGATCGCCGGTTCCCCCCGTCGGGGAGGATCTCCTCCCGTGCCGGGTCCTCCCCCCCTTCGCCCGAGTTGGATCGGGCCCCTAGGCGGTTCATGGCCACGGCGATGGTTTCGTGGGCTTCGCGGGAGAGGGAGCCGAACGACATGGCCGCCCCCACGAACCGGCGCACGATCTCCGCCTCCGGTTCGACTTCGTCGAGGGGGACCGGTTCGGCGGGGCGGAAGGCGAAGAGGCTGCGCAGGGTGGCGTGTTCCCGGGCCTGGTCGTCGATCAGCTCCGTGTAGCGCCGAAACGCGCGGTAGTCGTCGTTGCGGACGGCCGTCTGCAGGGCCTCGACGGCTTCCGCGGTCCAGAGATGCTTTTCCCCGCCCACCCGGGAATGGTAGTCGCCCCCGGCCTCGAGCAGCGCCGAGGGTTCCCCGGCGAAACCGCGCCGGTGCCGGGCGGCGGTTTCGGCGGCGATCTCGTTCAGGCCCAGGCCCCCGATCCGGGAGACGGTGCCGGTGAAATACGTTTCGACGACATCCGGCGCCAGGCCCACCGCTTCGAAGATCTGGGCCCCGAAGTAGCTGCGGATGGTGGAGATCCCCATCCGGCTGAACGTCTTGAGGAGCCCTTTCTTCAGGGCGATGATGTAGTTGTCCAGGGCTATCTCCGGCCGGAGGCCTTCCCGCAGGAACCCTTCCTCGGCCAACTTGCCGATGGTGGAGAACGCCAGCCAGGGGCAGACGGCGTTGGCGCCGTATCCGATCAAGAGGGCCATGTGCATGACTTCCCGGGCCTCGCCGGTTTCGACCACGATGCCGGCCGAGGCCCGCAGCCCCTTGCGGATCAGGTAATGGTGGAGGGCGGAGACGGCCAGGAGGGAGGGGATCGGCGCCGCGGTCCGGTCCACCCGGCGGTCGGTGAGGACGATGACCGTGGCCCCGGCCGCGATCCGGTCGGCGGCGAGGTTGCAGATGTATTTCAGGGCCGTCTCCAGGCCGCCGCCGTGCCCTTCGGGGGGATAGGTGATATCGATCTCCGCGCTCTGCACTTCGGGCAGGTCGGAGCGCCGGAGGCGTTCCAGGTCCTCGGGGGTGAGGATGGGGTGGGGGAGCTTGAGCCGGCGGCAGTGTTCCGGGGTCTCTTCCAGGAGGTTGCGCTCCCGCCCCACCCAGCTCATCAGGGACATGACCAGTTCTTCGCGGAGAGGGTCGATGGGCGGGTTGGTCACCTGGGCGAAGAGCTGTTTGAAGTAGGAGAAGAGAAGCTGGGGGCGGTGGGAAAATACGGCCAGGGCGGCGTCGTTGCCCATCGACCCCACCGCTTCCTGGCCGCGGTCGGCCATGGGCCGGATCACCATCTTCAGCTCTTCCCGGGTGTAGCCGAACACCCGCTGCATGCGCAGGATCGCCTCCGGGTCCTCGGGGGGCAGCGCCGCCGGCGCCAGCATCCCCCTCAGCTCGATGCGGTTGTCCTTGACCCAGCGGCGGTAGGGCTTGCGCCGCGAGATCCGGGCCTTGATCTCGTTGTCGGGGACGATCCTCCCCTCGGCCAGGTCCACCAGGAACATCCGCCCCGGCTGAAGGCGCCCGCGTTTCAGGATGTCCTCTCCCGGGATCTCGAGGACGCCCGTTTCGGAGGCCAGCACGATCGAACCCGAGCGGGTGATCGTGTAACGGGCGGGACGGAGCCCGTTCCGATCCAGGGTGGCGCCCAGGTAGCGCCCGTCGCAGAAAACCATGGCGGCAGGGCCGTCCCACGGTTCCATGATGGCCGAATGGTATTCGTAGAAGGCGCGTTTGTCCGCGCTCATGTGGAAGCGCCGGCCCCAGGCCTCGGGGATCATCATCATCATGCAGTGGGGCAGGGACCTTCCCCCCCGCAGGAGGAGTTCGAGGACGTTGTCGAAGACGGCCGAATCGCTGCCGCCCTCGTCGATCGCCGGCAGCACTTTCTGGAGGTCATCCCCGAAGGCCCGGGAGCGCAGGGTCTTGTAGCGGGCCCGCATCCGGTTGATGTTGCCCCGCAGGGTGTTGATCTCTCCGTTGTGGGCCAGGATCCGGAAAGGCTGGGCCAGGCTCCAGGTGGGGAGGGTGTTGGTGGAATAGCGCTGGTGGACGACGGCGAAGCTGCTGCCCATGGCCGGGTCGGCCAGGTCGGGGTAGAAGTCCCTGATCTGGGGGGCCGTGAACATTCCTTTGTAGACCAGGGTCCGCCCCGACAGGCTGGCGAAATACAGGCCTTCGCCGGCCGCGGCCCGTTCCGCCTGACGGCGGATGACGTAGAGCTTGCGTTCGAAATCGGGTTGCGGGACCTCGCCCCGAGCCAGGAACACCTGGCGGATGTCGGGCATGGTGGAGCGGGCCAGGCCCCCCAGGCAGCCGGGATTGACGGGGACCTTCCTCCACCCCAGGACCGGGCAGCCTTCCCGGGCGGCCGCCCGTTCCAGCTCCCGGCGGCAGGACTCGGCGCGGGCCGGTTCCGGGGGGAGAAAGACCGCGCCGACCGCGTAGTCTCCGGGCTCGGGGAGCTCCGGGGCGTCCTCTCTCCGCCGTTCCCGGAAGAAGCGGTCCGGGACGGCGAGCATGACCCCGGCGCCGTCCCCGGTTCCCCGGTCTCCTCCCACGGCTCCCCGGTGCTCCAGGTTGGTCAATATGCGCAGGCCGTCCTCGACGATCTCGTGCGTGGAGACGCCGTCCAGCCGGGCCACGAACCCCACTCCGCAGCTGTCCCGTTCCCGAAACGGGTCGGCCGGCCCCGAAGGAGCCGTCGTGCGTGCCGAGTGTCGGTTCATAACGCGATGCCCATGAGCGGCGAAGGGGGGGAGCCGAACGGCTCCCCCCCCTCCGCCGCGCGGTTACGGTTCAGAGGATGGGGAGGTATTCCTTCAGTTCGTACTGAGAAACGTGGAGACGGAATTTATCCCACTCGATCTCCTTGTTTTTCAAGAACGAGGTGAAGGTATGTTCCCCCAGTATCTCCCGGACCAGCTCGCTCCCGCGGGTGTTGAGGAGCGCGATGAAGAGGTTGGCGGGGAGTTCGGTGATGCCCCTCGCGGCCTTCTCTTCGTCGTTCATACCGAAGATGTTCTCTTCGATCGGCGCCGGGAGCCGGTAGTTTTCGGCGATCCCCTTGAGGCCGGCCCCGAGCATGACCGAGAAGGCGAGGTAGGGGTTGGCCGAGGGGTCCGGCGCCCGGAATTCGAACCGGGTCGCGTTCTCCTTACCCACTTGGTAGAGGGGGACCCTGACCATGGTGGAACGGTTTCTACGGGCCCAGCTGATGTAGACCGGGGCCTCGTAGCCGGGCACCAGCCGCTTGTAGGAATTGACCCACTGGTTGGTGACGGCGATGATCTCCGGGGAATGCTTCATGATCCCGGCGATGAACTTTTTGGCGGTGTCGGAGAGCTTGTATTCGTCGGCGGGATCGAAAAAGAGGTTTTTCCCGTTGCGGAAGAGGGACTGGTGGACGTGCATCCCCGAACCGTTTTCGCCCTGCAGGGGTTTGGGCATGAAGGTGGCGTAGACCCCGTGCTGGCGGGCGATCTCCTTGGTCACGAACCTCAGGGTCATGACATTGTCGGCCATCTTCAGCGCGTCCCCGTAGCGCAGATCGATTTCGTGCTGGGACGGGGCGACCTCGTGGTGGGTGCACTCCACCTGCATACCCATCGCGTCCAGGGCCAGCGCGGTTTCCCGCCGCAGGTCGGTGCCGAGATCGGGGGGGATAAGATCGAAATACCCCCCGGCGTCGAGGATGGCGGGGCCGGTATCGTCCTTGAAGTAGAAGAACTCCATCTCCGGCCCCACGCTGTAGAGGTAGCCCTGCTCGGCCGCCTTGGCCATCATCTTCTTCAGGATCTGGCGGGGGTCGCCGGGGTGGGGGTTGCCGTAGGGGTCTTCGATGTCGCAGATGATCCTGGCCACGGGGCCCTCGGAAGGCGTCCAGGGAAGGATCTGGAAGGTGGCGGGATCGAGCTGGGCCATGACGTCGCTCTCCTCGATCCGGGCGAAGCCCTCGATCGAGGAACCGTCGAAACCCACGCCCTCCTCGAGGGCGGCTTCCAGTTCCCCGTCGGAGATCTCCATCGACTTCAGCCGTCCCAGAATATCCGTAAACCAAAGCTGGATATGCTGGATATGAAGATCCTCGACCTGCTTGAGAATGTCTTTTTTCAGATCGGTCATGGTTTCCTCCTCCGGAGGCGCCGGCGGGAACGCCGCCGGCGTAACTCCCGGTTCAACTTTCCAATATCTTCACCGCTTCGTCCATCTGGGCGTCCATGATGTAGGTGATGCCCGAGACTTTGGCCGCTTCCTCGGTCAGCGCCACCAGGTCGGCGCGCTTGATCGTGTCCAGGCGGAAACTCCTGGCCCCGGCCATGAGCTGGCTGAAACCGGTTCTGAGCTTGTCGGCGTAGGTGTACATGGCGATGGCCCCGAAGGGCATCTTCTCCACCTGCTCCCGTCCGAATTTTCCCACCAGGGTTTCGTAGGTGACGAAGATCTGTTCCGGGCTCTCCCCGTACTTGGAGACGGTGGTCGGAAGCTTATCCCAGGCGGTGGAGCGGTTTTTCCTGATCACGCCTTCGATATTGTCGCCGACGAACCCCGGGATCATCAAGGCCCTGCCCATGCAGACGGCCTTGAAGTAGGGGGCCCCCATGGCCAGCACCTTGAAGATATGGTCTTCGGTCGAAAAGCCGCCGGCCATGGCCAGATCGGGGATCCAGGCGCCCTGTCCGGCCAGTTTCTTGGCGAAGGTGTAGGCCATGCTCTGGAGGTAGAAGGTGGGGATGCCCCATTCCTCCATCATCCTCCAGGGGCTCATCCCCGTGCCTCCCCCGGACCCGTCGATGGTGAGAAGATCGACCCGGGCGTTGGAACACCATTTCAGGGCCATGGCCAGTTCCCGGGGCCCGTAGGCGCCGGTCTTAAGGGTGACCCGCTTGGCGCCCACGGTCCGGCGCAGGTACTCCACGGTCCGGTAGAAATCTTCTTCCTCGATGAAGCCGAGGCGGGAATGGCGCTCGAACTCCTTGATCGCCCCGGACTTGAAAGCGGCCTGGATGTCGGGGTCGCCGGGGTTGGGGGTGACGATGTAGCCGCGGCGTTGAAGTTCCAGGGCGCGGTCCAGATCCCGGATCTTGATCTCCCCGCCGATGCATTTAGCTCCCTGGCCCCACTTGAGTTCCACGGTCTCGACGCCGAGTTTTTCGACCACGTACTCGGCCACACCCAGGCGGGTGTCTTCGACGTTGTTCTGGACGATGATGTCCCCGAACTCCTCCTGGTATTCCTTGTACATCCGGATCCGACGTTCCATTTCCGGGGAACGGACCACTTTCCCGGACTTGTCGACCTCGAGCTCGGGATCGATCCCGCAGACGTTTTCCCCCACCACCAGGGAGATTCCGGAGATGGCGGCGCCGATGGAGAAACTCTCCCAGTGCTTGCGGGCGATGTCGGTCGAGCCCAGAGCTCCCGTGAAGATCGGCATCCGCATCCTGACGGGATGGTTGTGGCCGTAGACGGTGGAAGTGTCGACCTGGGGGAAGATGGCCTTATCGGGGTTGGCTTCCTCGATGGCCCGGGCTCCGAGGGCGTAGCCGAGGATGTTGAGATGGGAGTAATCGACCGGATATTCCTTGTCCCCGCCCGCGGTGATGTCTCCGAACGGACCGGGGTAGATCACTTCCCGCCCCCGCAGGGCGCTGCGGAAGACCTCGCAGTTGCCGGCGCAGCTGTCCAGGCAGCGGGTGCAGAGCCCCGAATAGGGGGCGACGTTCTGGGAACGGTTTCTGGTTTCGGTGGCGTCGTGGCCTCTGGGGTTTTGCAGGTTCATTCCATCCTCCCTTGCCGGTTTTCGCTTTCCGATCTGTTTTCCGTGGGGGCGGTTTTCGCCCTTCCGAATGGGCATATTATAGCAAGAGTTGTGCCAAGTTCGAATATCGTCCTAAGGGCTTGGTTTCCAATCCGCGGGAGGGGCTTGTCCTATGCCCGACTCCCGATGGAAAGCTACATATATGTTGGAAAGTTGTATAAATCATACCTGAATGTAGGAATCGGTTTTTCTGCCGCGGCCCGTTCCCCTCCGTTCCCGTATGGAAAAAGTTGCTGGAGCCTTGACAGGGTAGCGCGATAAAATGTAAATTTCAAATAATTGTTTTATACGGTCGACCGGCCGGGGAATGACGACGATGCATGCCACCACCAGGAAGAGAGTGCTCGAAGCCGCCTGCCGCCTGTTCGCGGAAAAGGGATACCGGGGAGCGACGATCGCGGCCATCTGCCGCTCGGCCGGGGCCAACATCGCCGCCGTCAACTACTATTTCGGGAATAAAGCCGGCCTTTACGAAGCCGCCTGGGAATATGCCGATTCCCGGGCCCGGGAAATCTACGGGGGGCCGGGCGAGGCCGAGGACCCCCGGGCGGTGGTTATGGGGCACATCCGGCGTCTGGTGCTGATGATCTTCGATCCGGGGCCGGGGGGATGGCTCCCCCGCCTCGTCCGCAGGGACCTGGCCACCGGGGGCGAATTGACCATGCGCATGTATGCGCGCTTCATCGCGCCCCGGTTTCGCCGCCTGGAAGAGGCGGTGGCGGCCCTGTTGGGGGCTTCCCGCGAGCACTTCGAAGTGCGCTGCGTCAGCGGATACATCCAGAGCATGTGCGTTTTCCTCAATATCGGGATCAAGGCCCGCCGTCATTTTTTCGGGGCCGAAACGCCCGGTTCCGACCAGGTCGAACGGATGATCCGCAACATGCAGGAATTCGCCACGGGCGGCCTGGGCCGGTTTGCCGCTCCTTTCGATCTTCCGGGCGAGGGGGGGGGCGGAGGGAGGGGACCGGAGTCATGAGCGGTTCGCGCGGGAGTCGGGCCATCCGGTGGTTATGGTTGGCGGCGGCGGCCTGGGCGCCGCTGTCCTGCTCGTTCCTCCCCGAACGAGAAGGCCCCGCGGAGCCCGAGGTTCCCGAAGCCTTCAGCGTTTCCGGCGGCGGCGCGGCCGCTCCCGAGGCCTGGTGGGAGGATTTCGACAGTCCTGAGCTTTCCCGCCTGGTGAGCGAGGCTTTCTCCGGCAGTTTCAGTCTCCGCCAGGTGGAGGCGCGCCTGCGCCAGGCGCGGGCCGCCGCCGGCATCGCCGGCTCCGAACTGTATCCGTCTCTGAGCGCCGAAGTCGAGGGCGGGGCCACCCGGGCCCGGACCGGAAGTTCGGGAGAAAGGGTGACGGCCACCACCGAGCAGTATTCAGCCGCTCTGGCCGCCAGTTACGAGATCGATCTCTGGGGAAGAGTCCGTTCCACCGCCCGCGCCGCCGACGCCGACGTCGCCGCCGCCTCCTGGGACCTGGACGCGGCCCGGGTTTCCCTGGCCGCCGCGCTCGCCGACCGCTGGCTGAACGTGGTGGAGCTGAAAGCCCGGCGGACGCTGGTGGAGGAGCAGCTGAAAAGCAACCGGACCTACCTGGACCTCCTGCGGCTGCGGCAGACCAAGGGGCTGGCCACGGCGTTGGCCGTCTTTCAACAGGAGCAGATCGTAGCCGGTACCGCGGCCCTGATCCCGTCGCTGCAGGCCCAGCTGGAGACCAACACCCATGACCTGGCGGTTCTGACCGGCCGGCCTCCCCGCTCCGACCTCGGCCTCGCCGTCGACTCGCTTCCTTCCCTCACCCCCCTGCCGGCGGTGGGCCTCCCCTCCGAACTCCTGGAACGGCGCCCCGATATCCGGGCCGCCCTGGCGCGCCTGGAGGCCGCGGATTGGGAAGTGGCGGCGGCGCGGGCCAACCGGCTGCCCGCGCTCTCCCTGACTGGCTCGGCCGGGTTCCGTTCGAACGAATTCGACGATCTCTTCAGCAATTGGTTCGCCGGGTTCGTCGCCGGCCTGGTCGCGCCCCTGGTGGACGGCGGGCGCCGCTCCGCCGAGGCCGCCAGGAGCGAAGCGGTTTCGGACGAACGCCTTTCCTCCTACCGGGAGACGGTGCTGACCGCCCTGGGGGAGGTCGAAAACGCCCTGGCCCGGGAATCCCGGCAGGACGAATATATCCGCTCCCTGGACCGGCAGCTGGCGGCGGCCCGGAACGCTTTTTCCGAGGCGATGTTGCGCTACCGCAAGGGGGATATCGAATACCTGGACGTATTAGCTTCCCTCAGTTCCGTCCAGGGGCTGGAGCGACAGGTTCTTTCCGCCCGCCGCGACCTCCTGCTGTACCGGGTCGGCCTGTACCGGTCCCTGGGCGGAGGCTGGGAACCGGTCCCCGAGAACGAAAATGGAGAAAAAGATGAGAAGTAATGCCGAAACCGCGTCGTCCCGCGGCGCCCGCCTGCGAACCTGGGCGGTCGCGCTCGTTCTCCTGGCCGGAGCCACGGTCGCTTCCTGGAGACTGATCGTCACCAAGCCCCGGCCGCAGGTTCGGCCCCCGACGGAGCGGGTATTCCTGGTCGATACCGTCGCCCTCGAACCGGGGGAGGAGACCGTGTTCGTCCGGTCGTCGGGAACGGTCATTCCCGCCCTGGCCGTGGATCTCCAGGCCCGGGTCACGGGCGAACTGGTGGAGATAAACCCCTCCTTTCAACCGGGGGGACGGCTGCGGAAGGGAGAGACGGCGGCGCGGATCGACCCCCGGGACTACGGCCTCGCGGTCGAGCGCGCCCGCGCCGACGTGGTCCGGGCCGAGGAAGAGTACCGGATGGAACAGGGGCGGCAGGATATCGCCCGGCACGAGTGGTCGCTGCTGGGCGAGGGGACCGAAACCACCGAGCTGGACCGGGAACTGGCCCTCCGCCAACCCCAGCTCCGCCAGGCCGAGGCTTCCCTGAGCGCCGCCCGGGCCTCTCTGCGCCAGGCCGAACTCGACCTGGAACGGACCGACGTGACCGCGCCCTTCAACTGCGTGGTCCTGGAGCGGGACGCCGATCCGGGTTCCCAGGTTTCGACGCAGACCGTGCTCGGCCGTTTGGCGGGCACCGACGAGTTCTGGGTTACGCTGCAGCTCGCGGTCGGCGACCTGGCCTGGGTCGAGGTCGGCGACCGGGTCGAGCTGACGCCCGCGGGCCTGGAAAGCACGGGGATGAAATGGGAGGGTTCCGTGATCCGGAAACAGGCGGACCTGGAGAAAGAAGGCCGGCTGGCCCGGGTCCTGGTTTCGGTCCCCGAGCCTTTGGAGGACCCCGGGCGGCGGCTGTTGCTGGGGATGTACGTCCGCGCCCGGATCCACGGGCGCACCCTGGAAGGGATTTACGCCGTGCCCCGTCCGGCCCTGCGCGGGTCCGACAGCGTCTGGCTGGTCGGTTCCGACGGCCGCCTGGATATACGGCCGGTGGAAGTGATCTGGGCGGGGCCCGAGCGGGCCCTGATCCGGGGAGAGATCGACCCCGGCGCCCTCATGGTGGTGAGCGACCTGGCCTCGCCGGTGGCGGGGATGCTGCTTAAAAACAATATACCCAGCCCGGGGGCGGCGCGGTGAGCCACCTCTCCGAACATGACGAGAAGGGGGGGGCGATCGCCTGGATGGTCCATAACCCCGTCGCCGCCAACCTGCTCATGCTCACGCTTCTCATCGGCGGGGCGATCAGCTTTTTTTCCATAAAACAGGAAGTCTTCCCCGATTTCGATCTGGACGTCGTCACCGTCACCGTCCCCTACCCGGGGGCCAGCCCCGAGGAGATCGAGCAGGGAGTCATTCTCTCCGTGGAGGAAGCGGTTCGGGGGCTGGAAGGGGTGAAGGAAGTCAGTTCCACCGCCCGCGAGGGATCGGGGACGGTGAGCGTGGAGCTGTTGGGCGGAGCGGACCGCCAGAAGGTCTACCAGGAGATCCAGCAGGAAGTCGACCGGATCACCACCTTCCCCGACGAGGCCGAGGAGCCCAGCGTGGTTCTGGTCACCCACCGCCGCCAGGTCATCGACCTGGCCCTCCACGGCCGGGTTTCGGAACGGGTCCTCCGGACCCTGGCCGAACAGGCCCGGGACCGGCTCCTCCAGGATCCCGAGATCACCCAGGTCGAACTGGGGGGCGCCCGCGATTACGAGATCGGCATCGAGGTCGGCCGCAGCCGCCTCCGGGAATACGGCCTGACCATCCCCGAGGTGGCGGAGCTGGTCCGGACTTCCGCCCTGGAACTGGCCGGGGGCGGCATCAAGACCCAAGGAGGGGAGATCCTGGTCCGGATCAAGGACCGCCGCGACTACGGACGGGAGTTCGCCGAACTTCCCGTCATCGGTCCCGGGGAAGGGGGGCAGGTACGGTTGGGCGAGATCGCCGAAATCACCGACGGGTTCGAGGATACCGACCGGTTCGCCTCCTACAACGGGGAACCCAGCATTCTCCTGGAAGTCTACCGGGTCGGCGATCAGACGCCGGTGCGGGTGGCCGACGCCGCGCGCCGGGTGATGGAGTCCCTCAACGCCGGGTATCCGCCCGGGGTCGAACTCAGCGTGCTCAACGACCGCTCCGAGGTGTACCGCCAGCGCGCTTCCCTGCTCCTCACCAACGGGTTCTGGGGGCTGCTTCTGGTCCTGGGCCTCCTCGGGCTTTTTCTCCAGCCGCGCCTGGCTTTCTGGGTGATGATGGGGATCCCCATCTCGTTCCTGGGGGCGTTCCTGCTGCTGCCCCGGCTCGACGTCTCCATCAACATGATCTCGATGTTCGCCTTCATCGTCGCGCTGGGCATCGTGGTCGACGACGCCATCGTGGTGGCGGAGAACATCCACGAGTACCGTCAGCGGGGAGTGGAGCCCGTGCGGGCCTCGATCGTCGGGGCCCGGGAAGTGGGTTCTCCCGTGGTTTTCAGCGTTCTCACCAATATCGCCGCCTTCTGCCCCCTGCTCTTCATCCCCGGGGTGATGGGAAAGATCTGGGCCGTTATCCCCATCGTGGTGATTTCGGTCTTTTCCATATCCCTGGTCGAGAGCCTCCTCGTCCTTCCCGCGCATCTCTCCCACGGCAAGCTCCTGGAGACGCTCCTGGCGGGGATCACCCGTCGGCAGCGGGTATTCAGTTCCTGGTTCTACCGGGTGGTGCGTTCCCATTTCTCCCCCTTCCTCAAGCGGGTCCTGGGGCACCGCTATCTGGTGGTGGCCGCGGCGGTGTCGGTCCTGATCCTGGTTCTGGGTTACGTCGCCGGCAAGCGCATCCGGACCGTTCCCTTCCCCCGGGTGGAGTCGGATTATGCCGTGGCCACGGCGGTCCTTCCCTACGGTTCGCCGGTGGAAGCGACCATGAAGATCAGGGATCGGTTGGTGGCGGCGGCCGATAAAGTGGCCGGGGCCCACGGCGGGGACACGCTGCTCAAGGGGATCTACGCCGAAATCGGGGAATCGTACAACGGGGTTTCGGGCGGCCACGTGGTTGAGATCCGCTGCTTCCTCACCGATCCGGACGAGCGCCCGATCGGGACTACGGAGTTCGCGGCCTACTGGCGGGAAGCGGTGGGCCCTCTCACCGGCCTGCAGACGCTGATCTTCGAGTCCGACCGCGGCGGCCCCGGCTCGGGCTCCTCCCTGACCATCGAGCTTTCCCACACCGACTCCGGGGTGCTCGACCGCGCCGGCAGCGAGCTGGCGGCGGCCCTCGAGCACTTCCCCGTGGTCAGCGACATCGACGACGGTTTCGCCGACGGCAAGCCCCAGCTCGATTTTTCCCTCAACCCCGAGGGGGTGAACCTGGGCCTGACCGCCCAGTCGGTGGCCTCCCAGGTGCGGGGAGCGTTCTACGGGACCGAGGCCCTCCGCCAGCAGCGGGGGCGCAACGAGGTCAAGGTCATGGTCCGGCTCCCCGAGGACGAGCGGGCCTCGGAATACGATCTCGACCGCCTGCTTCTGCGCACCCCTTCCGGGGTCGAAGTCCCTCTTCGTGAAATAGCCGCCGTCAAACGGGGCCGGGCCTATACCTCGATCGAACGCCGGGAAGGGCGCAGAACCGTCACCGTCTCCGCCAACGTCAACCCGCCGTCGGAAGGCGAACGGGTGCTGCGGGAGGTCACGGAGAAGGTTCTTCCGGGGTTGGTCCGCAAGTATCCGGGCCTTTCCTGGGGGTTCGAAGGCCGACAGGCCGATTTCGAGGAGAGCACGTCCACTCTCTGGACCGGGTTCCTCTTTGCCATTCTCCTGATCTACGTCCTGCTCGCCATCCCCTTCCGCAGCTACACCCAGCCGCTGATCGTGATGGTGGCCATCCCCTTCGGCATCATCGGGGCCGTGGTCGGGCACATCATCATGGGCTACAGCCTCAGCCTGATGAGCCTGATGGGGATCGTGGCCCTCTCCGGGGTAGTGGTCAACGACGCTCTGGTCCTGATCGACTTCATCAACCGGGAACAGGCCGCCGGCGTCCCCGCCTTCGAAGCCATTCACGCCGCCGGCGTCCGCCGATTCCGCCCGATCCTGCTCACCACCCTCACGACCTTCGGAGGTCTGGCGCCCATGATCTTCGAGACCTCGCGCCAGGCGCGCTTCATGATCCCGATGGCGATCTCGCTCGGTTTCGGGATCCTCTTCTCCACCGGCATCACCCTGATCCTGGTCCCGTCCCTCTGCCTGATCCGGGAAGACGCCGGCCGCCTTTTCCGCCGGTTTCTGCCGGGACGGAGCTCTCCCTCCGGTTCTCCCTGAACCGGGCCCCGGGGTTTTTCTCCGTGACCGCTACCAGCCGGGGTCGCCCATGTAGCGGACCACGGCGTTCTCGAACGTCCCCGCCGCGCCCGAATTCTTGAAGTCCCCCGAACCCTTGTAGCTGACGTAGATCCGCCCCGAGGCCGTTCCCGCGGTCTGGAAGAGGTCGCCTTCCGGGTCGTAGGGGCGGACGTCCCAGGACGTGATTTCCAGGACCCAGGCGTTTTCCGCGTTCCAGCTGGTGGTCTCGCTCGGGGAGTCGGGTGATTGAATCTGGAAATACCCGTCGCCGTATTCCATGGGATGGGTGTAGGTCCTGCCCGCCTCGATGTCGCGGGGGAGTTCGACGCTGATGTACTCCCCTTCTCCCACGATATCCAGCGGGTCGGCCGCCTCCGCGGCGTAGAGCCCGAGGTTCCAGTTGTCGAAGAAAGGCTGGAAGATCACCGTCTTCACCGCGAAACTGCGCCCGTTGGCCATCCCCGTCACCGGGCCGTCCGGAATCATCTTGGCGGTGGGCCGGAGGGCGAACGACCATTCATCCGGTTTTTTCAGGCCGCTGGAGATATGGGCCCCGGCGTCGTCGGCCGAATTTCTGACCTGTTCGGCGCTGGGCAGGCACCCTCCCGTCAGGGACAGGGCCGCCGCCAGGGCGGTCAGCGATATCCGATTCATCGTCTCCTCCCGGATTTACTGGGTCCAGCCGGGGTCGCCCATATAGCGGACGACGGCGTTCTCGAACGTCCCGGCCGCGCCCGAGTTTTTGAAATCGCCGTATCCCTGGTAACTGACGTAGATCCGCCCCGAGGCCGTCCCCGCCGCTTGAAAGATATCCCCGTCGGGATCGAAGGGCTTGACGTCCCAGGAGGTGATTTCCAGGATCCAGGCGTTTTCCGCGTTCCAGCTCGTGGTCTCCCCGGGACTGGAAGGACTCAGGATCTGGAAGAACCCGCCCCCGTACCCCATCTCGTGAGTGTAGGTTTTCCCCGCGGCCAGTTCCCGGGGAAGATCGATATTGATGTACTCCCCCTCGTTCATGATGGCGGTGGGTTCCTCCATCTCCTGGGTGGTGAGGTAGAGGCTCCAGTTGTCGAAGAAAGGCTGCAGGTACACGGCTTTGACTTCGAAGGCCCGGCCGTTGGCTTCGCCCGCGACCGGTCCCGGGGGGATCGAGCCCGAATCCGGCGTTTCCGTATATACCCAGCCGCCGCCGGCCGCCGCCAGCCCGGCTCCGAGCGCTCCCAGCGCCGCCATCGAGACCAAGATCCGTTTCATTCCCGCCTCCGTTTTTCTCGCCCCCCGCTGGGGGGGCCGTTTTTCCGTTCCGAGCCGGTCGCGCGGGGCGAACCCCCCGCCGGCCCGGGTTGCGTTGCGCGCGCTTCCGCCGCCGGCTTGAACCGGCGGGGGTTGATCCCGTACTTGCTCACCCGCAGCCCCATGATCCGCTCGGTCAGGCCCAGCGCCCGGGCCGCCCGGGCCATGTTCCCCCGCGCGGATTTAAGCGCTTCGGATATCATCTCCCGCTCGATCCGCTCCAACGCCTCCCCCAGGGGACCCGCCGCCGCCGTCCCGCTGGCTTCGGCGGTCTGAAGGGTGGGGGGGAGGTGGTGCCCGTGGATGACTCCGTCGTCGGAGAGCAGAACCGCCCGCTCGATGCAGTTTTCCAGTTCCCGGACGTTTCCGGGCCAATGATAGCTCATGAGCATGTCGATGGCCGGAGTCGAAATCCTGATGATTTTTTTGGCGTTGGCTTTGCCGTAGCGCTCGGCGAAATGATCGGCCAGTAGCGGGATGTCGGTGCGCCGTTCGCGCAGGGGGGGCAGATGGATGGGGAATACGTTGAGTCGGTAGTAGAGGTCCTGGCGGAAGCTTCCGGCCCCGATCATCGCTTCCAGATCGCGGTTGGTGGCGGCTATCACCCGGACGTTGCTTCTGACGGTTTCAGTTCCCCCCACCCGCTCGAACTCCCGTTCCTGGATCACGCGCAGGAGCTTGACCTGGGTGGAAAGGGATATGTCCCCGATCTCGTCGAGAAATATCGTCCCCCCGTTCGCCAGTTCGAACCGCCCGGCCCGCTGCCGCACCGCTCCGGTGAAGGCTCCTTTCTCGTGGCCGAAGAGTTCGCTTTCCATGATCGTTTCCGGCAGCGCGCCGCAGCTGACCTTGACGAACGGCCGGGCGGCGCGGGGGCTGTTGTAGTGGATGGCCTGAGCCACCAGCTCTTTCCCGGTTCCCGATTCGCCGCGGATGAGCACGGTGGCGTCGGAACCCGAGACCTGGCGGATAAGATCGTAGACCTGTTCCATCCGCCGGGAGTTGCCGAGGATGTTGGAGGGGCGGAAGCGGTCGCGGAGCTGGGCCTGGAGGCGGATGTTCTCTTCCCGCAGGCGCATCTGCTCTTCCTGGGCTTCCTGGCGGAGCCGGACGGCCTGGGCGATCATGGAGGAGACGATGGAGAGGAGGCGCAGGTCTTCCTGCGGAGACGGGTCGGGGGTGATGGGGCGGTCGACGCTCAGGGCGCCGATGACCTCGGCGCCGATTTTAATGGGGACGCAGATGAAGGTGAACTCTTCGCCGCCCCGGGCCCCGGTGCGGTCCAGGAACATCGGCTCTTCGGAAATGCGGGGTACCACCGCCGGCTTTCCCTCCGCGATCACCTTGCCGGTGATGCCTTCCCCGATCCGATAGCGTCCGCGCTTGCGCTGGCTGGGAGAGAGCCCGTAAGCCGCCTCGATCGAGATTTCCCCGTTCTGACGGTTGAGCAGGGTCAGGGTCCCGCGCAGCAGGCCCATCCGCTGCGCGACCGCCTTGAGCAGCGGTTCGACCGCGTCCCGGATGTCGAGGGTGCGATCGAGTACCTGGCTCAACTCGAAGAGGAGGAGCAGTTCTTCGACTTCCCGGCGGACCTCGTGTTTTTTGGTTGATTCGGGCATGGCTTTGTACCGGAAAATCCTACATGGAGGTAGGAATCGCCGCAAGCGGAAAGCGGTCCCCGGCTCGGGGAGAACCGGGGACCGCTTGGCGCGGTCGCCGGTATCGGATACAATGAAAATTTACGGGTGCCCGGGCGGAGGAAGGTATGCGCGCAATCCGACGTGGTCTCGATCTGGCGGCTCTGGCCCTGGCCGGCGCCGTCGTCGCCGCCGTTCTCACGGGGGGGACCGGTTTCGAACTGGGGCCGGTCCGGGTTTCCCTGCATTCGGCGCGCAACCCCGCGCTGCTGCTGGGGGCGGTCGTGGCTGCCCGTCTCGTCTTGAGCGGAAGACTCCGGCCGGCGCGTTGCCGCCGCCGGTTCCGTCTTCCCGAAGCGCTCCTCTGGGCCGCGGGCTCCGTCGCCTACGCTCTCTACTCCCGGCATCTGGGCCTGCCTCTTTTCTGGGGCGGATATTTCGCCGCGGTGCTGCTGGCGTGGCTGGCGTCGATCCTGGCGGCGGCGGCGGGTCTCAGGGTCGAATTCTCCCCCCCGTTGCGCCGCCCCCTGCTCTGGGTGTGGGCGGCCGCTGCCGTTTTCTACTTCGCCGCTTACAGCCGGGAACCCCATGCCCCCCGCTCCGCCGCCGACCGGGGGATCTGGACCCGCTACGATCAGAGGTGCTATTACCGCATGGCCCGGGAAATCGCGGGCGGGAGCCTGAACCCGTCGAGCTACCGGTACGGCCTCGGGTATCCGGTTCTGGCGGTGCCCTTTCTCGAGTTGGCGCCGGTCAACCCCTTCTTCCCCGCCGATCTTCTCCTCTACCTTCTGGCGGTGGGGGCCGTATACCGGGCCGGGACCTCGCTGCTGGGACGCCCGGGAGCTTTCCTGGCCGCGTTCTTCTCCCTGGGGCCCGCGTTCGTGGAGTTCTTTCTCATCCCCTGGAGCAGCGCCGTGAGCACCGCCGTCCTGGCCGTATTCCTGGCACTGGGCGCCGCCCGCCGACGGGGCAGGAGCGCGGGGACGGGCGCCGTCGTCGGCCTGGGCCTGGGCTGGGTCTTCGCCGCCCGCTACGTGGACGCCGTTCTTTTCCTCCCCTGCGCCTGGGCCGCCCTGCGCGGCCGGGGGGGGCGGGCCTGGGCGGTCGCCGCCGGGTGCGCCGCCGTTATCGGAATCGGGGTGTTGGCCAGTCACCAAGCCTGTTTCGGTTCCCCGTTCCGGACCCCCTACTATTCCCGGGCCCGGACCGGGATCGGGGACCAGACGCTGCGGGCCTACAGTCCGGCCGACATACCCCGGCACCTCTACGAGGTCTTCGTCGATCCCTTTTCCGGAACCGGTTTCTCCCCGGACACGGAGCGTTATCCGGCCCTGGCCCGCTCCTTCGTCCTCGTGCTCTTCCCCCTGGGAGTCGTTCTGCTCCGCCGCCTCCCCTCCCCGGACCGGGTCTGTTGGATCTGCTTCCTCCTCTCCCTGGGAGCGGGCTGGTCATTTTACGCCAGTTTCTTCGCTTCCGACGCCGGCAGCCTCGTCTACGGCAACCTTCGATATTTCTTGCCCTGGATGCCGGGGGCGGCAATCATCGGCGTGTACGCGGCGGAAAGGATCCGTCGCCGGAGGACTGAGGAATGAACAGGGTCAGGCCGGGCGCGCCCGATTCCAAGCTCCCCTACCTGGAGGGTTGGGGCTCGATCGCTCTGAACTGCCTGCTCTTCGCCGCCAAGTACGCGGTGGGGTTGGCGACGGGTTCGGTGGCGATCACCGCCGATGCCTGGCATACCCTCTCCGATTCGGTGACCTCCATCCTGGTCCTGGCCGGAGTCAAGGTTTCCCGCAAGCCGGCCGACGCCGCCCACCCCTTCGGGCACGGCCGCGCCGAGCCCGTCGCCTCGCTGGTGATAGGCGTTCTTTTGGCCATGGTCGCGGTGTTTTTCGGGGGGGACGCCGTCCACCGCCTCATCGACGGGCGCCGGGCCGAATACGGGGCGGCGGCGATCTGGGTGACGGCGGCATCGGTCGTGATCAAGGAAGCCATGGCCCGGTTTTCCTCCTGGGCGGGGAGGAAAACCGGCTATACCGCGCTCAAGGCCGACGCCTGGCACCATCGCAGCGACGCGCTTTCCTCCCTGGTGATCCTGGCGGGGATACTCTTCGGGGGGGCGTTCTGGTGGGTGGACGGAGTCCTGGGACTGCTGGTCTCCCTGATGATCCTTCATGCCGCTTACGCTATCTTCCGGGAAGTGCTGGGTCCGCTCTTGGGCGAAGCGCCGTCCCCGGAACTGCTGGGGCGTCTCCGGGACATCTGCGCCCGGGGGCCGGAACCGTCGGTGGTCCCCCACCACGTTCATCTCCACGAATACGGTTCCCACACCGAACTCACCTTTCACATCCGCCTGCCCGGCGACACCTCGCTGGAACGCGCCCACGCTCTGGCTACCGGCCTGGAGCGCGCCGTGGAACGGGAGCTGGGAATGACCGCTACCGTCCATCTCGAGCCGGCGTCGGCGCCCGAGGCGCGGGAGTGAAAGGATTATCCGATCACCCGCTCCTGGAGCTTGCGCATCCGGCGCACGATCAGGCGGGCCAGGTTGAGGATGATCAGGGTGAAGGTCGCGGGGTCTTCCCGAAAAACGTGGTAGAGGCAGGCATTGGAAAGGGAAAGGGCCTGGATCGGTTCCAGTGCCCGGATCGTCGCCGCGCCCCGCTCCGGTTCCAGGACCTCCATCTCCCCGATGGTTTCGCCCTCGGGAATGATGTCCAGCCGCTGGAGCGTGCCGTCGCCGTGGTCCTTGAGCACCTCCACCGACCCCTTGAGGATGAAATAGATCCGATCGCCGAACTCTCCCTGGCTGAGGATGTCGCTTCCGGCCGCGAAGGAGACCTCTTCCATCAGGGGCAGGATCGCCTTGATCTTGTCGTCGGTGATGCCCCCGAAGAGGCAGTGTTCGCGCAGGTATTTAAGACTGACCGCTTCCGGGTCCATCGCGCATCCTCGGTGCGGGGCGCCTCGCGCCGCGATTGAGCGCGCCGGCGCCTTTTAGTAGACTATACACGATTTAACCGGGTTCGGGGAGAAGTGAAGATGGGAAAACTGATCGGCGCGGCGGCGTTGCTGGCGGTCTTGGCCGGATGCTCCGGCGAAGGCACGGCTTATTTTCAAGGGTATGTCGAAGGCGAGTTCGTCTACGTGGCTTCTCCCCGGGGGGGCAGGCTTCTGGAACTGGCCGTGGCCCGGGGGGACACGGTGGGGGCGGGGAGAACCCTCTTCGTCCTCGAGTCTTCGCCCGAGGACGACCAGCGGGCGCAGGCGCAGGCTCAGCTCGATTCGGCCCGCTCCCAGCTGGAGGACAAGAAAAAGGGACTGCGGCCCCACGAGATCGCCGCCCTGGAGGCACAGGTCGGGCAGAACGCCGCCGGGGCCGAGATCGCCCGGCTGGAGAAAGAACGCCTGGAGCCCCTGCACGAGAAGAATTTCGTTTCCGACAACGACTACGACCAGGCCCGCCTCACCCACGTCCAGGCCGTCGAGGCCGTGGCCCAGTCCCGGGAGCAGGTAGCCCAGGGGCGCCTCGGCGCCAGGGAAGACCAGGTGCAGGCGGCGGCGGCCCAGGTGCGGGCGCAGGAAGCGGCCCTGGCCGAAGCGGTCTGGCGCCTGGAGGAAAAGACCCAGTTCACGGTCCAGTCGGCGCTGGTATTCGATACCCTGTATCGGGTCGGGGAGTACGTGGCCCCGGGGAATCCGGTGGTGGCCCTGCTCCCTCCCGGGAACATCAAGATCCGTTTCTTCGTCCCCGAGGACGCGCTGCGTTCCCTGAAACGGGGCCTGAGCGTCCGTTACCGTCTCCAGGGGGATGAAACTCTGCGGGAAGCGGTCGTCGACTATATCTCCCCCGAAGCGGAGTATACGCCTCCCGTGATCTTCAGCCGGGACAACTCCAGCAAGCTCGTTTACATGGTCGAAGCGCTCCCGGCCGGCCCGATCGCGGGGCTCGATCCCGGGCAGCCCCTCGAGGTCTACCCGCCGGCCTCGGCGGCCCGGGAATGAAACGGGGGCCGTCCACAGCCTCCGGCTCCTTCCCGGCCATCGATGTCCGGGGCGTGACCAAAAGCTTTCGGGGAAAAACCGTGGTCGACCGCGTCGACCTGCGGGTCGAGGCCGGGGAAATCTACGGTTTTCTCGGGCCCAACGGTTCCGGGAAGACCACCTTCCTGCGCATGCTCTGCGGACTCCTCATCCCCGACGCCGGGGAGGGCACCTGCCTGGGCTACGATATTCTGCGCCAGCAGCTCCTGATCAAGTGCAACATCGGTTATATGACCCAACGGTTCAGCTTCTACGACGACCTGACCATCAGGGAAAACCTCGACTTCATCGCCCGGATATACGGAGTGCCGGACCGCCGCCGAAGGGTCGACGAAGGGATCGAGAAACTCGGCCTGGGGGGCCGCAGCCGCCAGTTGGCCGGAGAGCTTTCGGGGGGCTGGAAGCAGAGGATGGCCCTGGCCGCCTGCATGCTCCACCAGCCCCGTCTGCTGCTCCTGGACGAACCCACGGCCGGAGTCGACCCCAAGGCCCGGCGGGATTTCTGGGACGAGATTCACGACCTGGCCGCGGAAGGCCTGACCGTCCTCATCACCACCCACTACATGGACGAAGCCGAGCGCTGCCACCGGATCGCCTACCTTTCCTTCGGAAAAATCCTGGCCCGGGGCACGATCGCGGAGGTCATCCGCGCCGCCGGGTTGAGCACCTGGCTGGTCGAGGGGCCGGACCTGAGCCGGCTGGCGGATAAGCTCCGGGAGCTTCCGGCGGTGGAGCAGGCGGCGGCGTTCGGGAACAGCCTTCACGTCAGCGGCCCCGACCCCGAACGGCTGGCCCGGGAGCTCGAGCCTTTCCGGATAGCGCCATACCGCTGGCAGCCGATCACCTCGAGCCTGGAAGACGTCTTCATCCACCTGATGGGAAAATCCCGGGATAATTTCGGCTGATGGCGGTTTTCTCGTTTCGACGTTTGGCGGCGGTGATTCGCAAGGAGTTCGTCCAGATGCGCCGCGACCGGCTCACCTTCGGGATGCTGGTCGGGATCCCCCTCATCCAGATGCTGCTGTTCGGCTACGCCATCAACACCGATCCCCACCATCTTCCCACCGCCGTGGTCTGCGCCGATTACGGCCCTTTCTCCCGGGCCCTGACGGCGGCGCTGCAGGTCAGCCAGTATTTCGAACTCGTCCCCGGCCTTCCCGACGAGGCCGCCGCCCGCAAGCTCCTGCGGGAAGGGGAGGTCCAGTTCATCCTCAGCATCCCCGAGGATTTCGGCCGGGACCTGGTCCGCGGCGTCCGGCCCGAAGTTCTGCTCGAAGTCGACGCCACCGACCCCTCGGCGGTGGCCAACGCGGTCAGCGCGGTGAATACGGTTTTCAGCCGGGCGATCTCGCGGGAACTGACCGGCCCCCTGGCCCGGCTCCGGGAGACGCCCGCTCCCTTCGACCTGCGCGTACACCTCGATTACAACCCCGAACGCCGCACCCAGGTGAACATCGTTCCCGGCCTGATCGGGGTTATCCTCACCAACACCATGGTCTTCATCACCGCGCTGGCCCTGACCCGCGAGATCGAGCGGGGGACGATGGAAAACCTGCTCTCGACCCCGGTCCGGCCCCTGGAGGTGATGCTGGGCAAGATCACTCCCTTTATCGTCATCGGCTACATGCAGGTCATGCTGATTCTCCTCGGCGCCCGGGTTCTTTTCCAGGTGCCGATGGAGGGGAGCATCCTCCTGCTTCTGGCGGTGACCTCCATCTTCATCCTCGCCAATCTTTCGGTGGGAATGACTTTCTCCAGCCTGGCCCGGAACCAGCTTCAAGCCGTGCAGATGGCGGTGTTCTTCTTCCTCCCCAGCATGCTCCTCTCCGGTTTCATGTTCCCCTTCCGGGGAATGCCGGCCTGGGCGCAGGCCGTCGGGAACGTCCTCCCCCTGACCCATTACCTCCCCATCGTCCGGGGGATTCTGCTCAAGGGAAACGGCTGGACGGAGATTACGCCCCATCTCTGGCCGTTGCTCGCGTTCTTCCTGGGGGCGCTGATCGTCGGCTTGATCCGCTTCCGCCGTACGCTGGACTGATACCCCGCCGGTTCGGTCTTGCCCGCGGCCGCCGGGGCCGTTACCATAAGCGGCAACGGCAACCGGCCCCGGGCCGCATTCAGAGGGGAGGAAGGGCGATGAAATTGAAATGGGCGATTTTGATTCTGACGGCGTGCGTTCTCCCGGCGGCGGCGGCGCGCGCCCAGTCCTGGGAGACCAATTTCGAACGGGCCGCGTCCCGTGCCCGCGTCCAGAAAAAGCACATGCTCCTCGATTTCAGCGGCTCGGACTGGTGCGGCTGGTGCCATAAGCTCGACCGGGAGGTTTTCCAACACCCGGCCTTCAAGAACTACGCCCGCGACAACCTCGTCTGTGTCGTTCTGGACTTCCCCCGGAACAAGAAGCAGAGCCGGATCCTGGAGCGCCAGAACCAGGAGTTGGCCCAGAAATACGGGGTCCGCGGCTATCCCACCGTCATCATTCTCGACCCCGCCGGCAACCTGGTGGGGAAGACCGGCTACCGCCCGGGCGGGGCCGAAGCCTACGTGGAGCACCTCCGGAGCATGATTGGGGCGCCTTGACCCCCCGCTGCGGTCCCTGGAGATTTTTGCACCTGTGAAAAGCACAGGGCAGAGAGTAAGAGGGGTTCAGGGGAAGAAGTCAGAATACAGAATTCAGTAGCCCTCAACCGCTCCCCCCAATAAGTCCACAGACCTGCCTGCCGGCAGGCAGGTTACACAGATTAGGAAACTAAAGTTACACGGATGAGGAAAAAGCGAAGCGCAAGTTTTTCCTCTTGTGACTCTTGCGCCTTTTGTGGCTGATCCTCCCCTCGATCAGAGTTAATCGGAGAAATCAGGTGCAGAAATCTCTGGAGAACGGGGGAGGGGGCTGCTGAATTGAGGCGGCTTGTCGGCGTAGACTCTAGGCGATGGATCGGCGATTAGGCTTCGCCCAGTGCTTCCAGGTCGGCCAGGTCCTTCTTTCGACCGGTTGCACGCTTGTTCTGTACGTACTGACGTAGTCCGAGGTAATGGACGTCTGCATCACCGTATTTCCCGGCGACCTTGCCTGAATTCGCTTGCTCCCATGTCACACCGGTGATGGAAGTGATGAGGTCGATTCGTACGGGAGGGACTCCAAGTTGAATAATCTGCTCGGGTTTCTGAAAATCTTCTTTTTTCAGCCCGAGCGAGCCGAAGCCGAAGGACGAGAGAGCGGCGATAATGCGTGTCGAGTTATCCTTGGTGGGACGTACATAGATGTCGATGTCGCCGGTGAACCGTGGAGCCCCATGGTAGGCGAGGGCATAGGCTCCGACAATAACGTATTCAACCTTTTGCTCGTCGAACAACGCGAGCAACTCTTCGAAGTCTGGTTGAGCTTCCATGTATTTGCCTGCGCAGCGACTCCACGGCCCCTATGCGTTCCGATGCCCCTCTGGTCCGCCAGAAAGTCAGATCCGGTCGCGCCGAGGACTCGTGAAGATTCCCGATCGAAATGCTCTTCCGTATCATATTTATAGTATATCAGGTGTGCGATATCCCGACCTCATCTTCTTTTGTCAACAGCCGGAATACCGTAGTTATATCGATTTTAGCGTTAATCGGAGTTCAGTAGCCCCCGCCTCGCCCCCTGAACCATCGTCACATAAGGCATGTGGGTAATAAAGGGGAGAGGGTCAGCCACAAAAGGCGCAAGAGGGCCAAGAAGGGGAAATGAGAGGGTTCGGGGTTCAGGAAGAAAGGCCCTAACCATCCATCGGCTCCCTCCCTCTGCATTTCCTACATGCCTCGATGGTGAGTTTTTTTCTTCTCCAATCTGTGAAACCTGCCTGCCGGCAGGCAGATCTGTGGGCTCACCATGAAGGACATGAAGTTCATGAAGGGATAGTGTCGGCCACAAGAGGCACAAAAGGCACAAGGGGATTTAACGATTTGAGGTCGAGCTGAAGATGCCCAGCGGCGGACAGTGGGAATACCCTACTATTTTTCAATCTGTGTAATTTCAGTCCCCTAATCTGTGAAACCTGCCTGCGGCAGGCAGGTCTGTGGTTCTCCCTTCCCCCAATCAGAGTTAATCAGAGAAATCAGGTGCAGAAATCTCCAGGGGCCGAGGGCGGGGGCCCGAACCCCGAACCCTGAACCCCGAACCCTGAACCGGCTCTATGTTCTGTGCCTCGTGCTCTCCTCCCGAACCCTCCCCCCTGTGTCCTGTGGTTTGTTTTTTTTCGCATTTTTTCTTGCGCCACGGAACCGGAGTGCTAGTATGTGAACAAACATTCACATCGAGAGGGAACCATGAGCCTGGAAAAACTCGATACCGCAACGCGCCGGGAACAGATCGTCGAAGCCGCCGCCCAGCTGATCAACGCCGGCGGGGTGGGGGCCCTGAGCATGGCGGCCGTGGCCCGGCGGGTGGGGCTGGTCCCCTCGGCCATTTACCGGCACTTTTCCGGGAAAGAGGAACTGATCGACCGGGTCCTCGACCATATCCTCGCGCATATCCGCGCCAACGTCGAGGAAGTCCGCCGGGCCACTCCGGATCCGGTGCGGCGCCTGAAGGATCTGCTCAACCGGCAGGTCCGCCTGATCGTGGAGAATCGGGCCCTGGCCCGGATCGCCTTCAACGACGAGATCTGCCGGGGCAACCCCCGGCGCCGGGCCGCCCTCTACGCCGGGATCGTCGGCCTCCTGGAGGCGGTGGCCGGCATCATCCGCTCCGGCCGGGAGGATGGTCTGCTGCCTCCCGGGCCCCCGCCGGAAACCCTGGCCCTGGTCTTCGTGGGAATCGTACACCCCGCCGCCTTTCTCTGGCACCTCAGCGACGGGGAGTTCGATCTGCCCCGGCATGTCCAGCTGGGCTGGAAACTTCTGGAAGCCTCGTTGCGGGGAGACGCGGGCTCTTTAAAAGTGAAAGACGAGTCACAATAAACGGGAACCGATCGGTTCCGAGGAGGTATGCCATGTTTTGTTTTCAATGCCAGGAAACGGCCCGTAACCGGGGATGCACGGTGCGGGGAGTCTGCGGCAAACCGGAGGCGACCGCCGACCTCCAGGATCTGTTGATCTACGCGGTTAAGGGGATTTCGGTCTACGCCGAGAAGGCGGCCGAGTTGGGGCTTCCGATACGGGAAGAAGGCCGGTTCGTCGCCCGGGCGCTCTTTGCCACCATCACCAACGCCAACTGGGACGACCGGCGCTTTGTCGACCTGATCGAGGTAGCGCTGGGGGTCCGCGAACGGCTGCGGGAGCGTTTTCTCGCCGCCTGGCGGGAGAAGAACGGCGCCGAATTCCAGGAGGAACTTCCTCCTCCCGCTCTCTGGAAGCGGGCCTCGCGCCGGGACCTGGAGGAGACAGCGGGTCGGGTGGGAGTGCTCGATACCGAAGACGAGGACGTCCGGTCCCTGCGTGAGCTGCTGACCATCGGGATCAAGGGGATCTGCGCCTACGCCGACCACGCCGCCGTGTTGGGGGTGGAGGACGACGGGATCTACCGTTTTATTATGGAGGGGTTGGCCTCGACCACCCGGGATCTGCCGGTGGACGAGATGGTGGCCCTGGTGATGAAAGCGGGAGAATACGCGGTCGCGGTCATGTCCGCCCTTGACCGGGCCAACACCGACGCCTACGGGCATCCCCGGGCGACGGAAGTCTCGCTGGGGGTGCGGAAGAACCCCGGAATCCTGATCAGCGGCCACGACCTCAAGGACCTCCAGGAACTCCTGGAACAGACCGAGGGGAGCGGCATCGACGTCTACACCCACGGGGAGATGCTTCCCGCCCACGCCTATCCCGCCTTCCGCAAGTATGCGCATTTGGCCGGAAATTACGGCGGTTCCTGGTGGAGCCAGAACCGGGAGTTCGAGGCTTTCAACGGCCCCGTTCTGCTCACCACCAACTGCCTGGTACCCCTGAAGAAAGAGGACACCTATCTTCAGCGGCTTTTCACCACCGGCATGGCCGGCTATCCCGGCGCCCGCCACATTCCCGACCGGGAACCGGGGAAATCCAAGGATTTCTCCGCGGTCATCGATGAAGCCCGCCGGAGCGCCCCGCCCCGGGAACTGGAAACGGGGACGATTACCGTGGGGTTCGCTCACGATCAGATCCTGGAGCTGGCCGACAAGGTGGTGGAAGCCGTGGCTTCGGGGGCGATCCGCAGGTTCGTGGTCATGGCCGGCTGCGACGGCCGTTTCCCCAGTCGCTCCTACTACACCGAGGTGGCCCGGTCTCTTCCCGACGACGCCGTGATCCTGACCGCCGGCTGCGCCAAGTACCGTTACAACAAGCTCGGGTTGGGGGAAATCGGGGGAATCCCCCGGATCCTCGACGCCGGGCAATGCAACGATTCCTATTCCCTGGCGGTGGTGGCGCTCAAGCTCAAGGAAGTGCTGGGCCTGGACGACGTCAACCGGCTGCCGATCTCGTTCGACGTCGCTTGGTACGAGCAGAAAGCGGTCGCGGTCCTGCTCGCCCTGCTGCACCTGGGGGTGAAGGGGATCAGGCTCGGGCCCACGCTCCCCGCGTTCCTCTCTCCCGCGGTGGCCCGGGTGCTGGTGGAGAAGTTCGACATCCGCCCCATCGGGGAACCCGAGGCCGACGTTGCCGCCATGATGGAGGGGAAGTAGGGAGCATGGAGCATGGAGCATGGAGCATAGAGCATAGAGCATAGAGCGTAGAGCATAGAGGTCCCTACCTCGCCCCCTTTCTTTCTCTACATTACCTACAAGCCTACATGTGACGATGGCTCAGGGGGTGAGGTGGGGGCTGCTGAATACTGAATTCTGTATTCTGAATTCTTCCCCTGAATCCTCTGTGTCATCTCTCGGCGGTTAATGTTCTCTTTCTGCACGGCCTTCATGGTACATTCTTCCCCTGAACCCCGAACTCTCTCCTCTTGTGCCCTTTTGTGCCTTTTGTGGCTAACCCTCTTCCCTTCATGTCCTTCATGGTAGACAAGCGAAGCACGGGGAGCGCGGAGCGACTTTTCGCCCCGGGAAGGGGCGTTGTCTTCTGGGAATTTTGAGGTGGACATAGTACATTGTCGGAATGACGGATTTGGAGACCACACTATCCGACGGCGGAGAAGATCTACTTCATTTCCTGGGCGAATACGAGATTCCGGATGCCAAACGGCTCGTCGGTGCCCTGGAAGATGCCGGCATACCGTACGATATCCAGCGGCATGACGGGACAGCCGGCGCGGGAATGCGGGGGAGTATGGGGTGGCTCATGACGGTTTCCCTCTGGATCGATCGGGCCGATCAGGCCCGGGCGGAAGCCGTGCAGGCCGCGACCTTTAAAATTCAGACCTAGAGAAGGCTGAAGCGGTTACGATGGCGGATTACGTTCTGGTTCACGGCGGCACCATATCCACCGATACCTGGAACCGGCTCGCCGGCAGGGAGGTATATCCCCCCGGCGGTTTTCTGGGTGCCCGGTGTTGGGACGGCACCGCGGCCGCGCTGCGGGAACGGGGACACCGCGTGTTCGCGCCGACGCTGGCGGACGAACGCCGCAGCGACCTGACGGGGCATGTCGGGCAGGTCGAGGCCCTGATAACCGGGGACGATCTCGGGGATATCGTCCTGGTCGGCCACAGTTACGGCGGAATGGTCGTCACCGGCGTCGCCGCCCGCCTGGCGCAGAAGGTCCGCCGGCTCGTCTACGTCGACGCGGCTTTCCCCCTTCCCGGCCAGTCGCTGTTCGATCTTCTGAACCTGGGCCTCGCCGCCGCCGGAACCGCGCGTCCGGAGTTGCCGGATCCGGCCCCCCCTTACCTGGAAAAACTCCGGTACGATCCGGCACGATTGCGGTCGACGGCAAAGACGTACATCCTCTGCACCAAAAGCGATTTTCTCCCCGTCACCCGCTTGGCCCGGAGCAACCTCGCCGCCGCCGGCGGGGAGTGGACCGGCATCGAGGTGCCGTCGTCGCACGTTCCCATGGCCGATATGCCCGAGCGCTGCAACCGTCTCCTCCTGTCGGCCGCCGCGGCCGGAAGGAGGCACCCATGACCGGCGGAACCGACGCCCGGCACGGCGAAAGGATGCGGGCGCTGGCGGAGTTCACCGCTTCCTCGTTTCACGGCGCGCATCCTTCGCCGTTCGGGGCCGCGGTCTACGATGCATCCGGCGCGCTGGTCGCGCAAGCCGTCGACACCGTCATGAAGGAATGCGACCCGACCGCCCACGCCGAGATGAACGCTCTGCGCCGGGCGACGAGCCGGCTGCGGCGGCTCTCCCTGCGGGGCTGCATCCTCTACAGCACCTGCGAACCGTGCCCCATGTGCATGTCGGCTTGCCTCTGGGCCGAGGTGGACGCGGTCGTCTACGGGGCGTCGACCATGGAGGACGCGCACCCGTACTGGCCGCAGTCTTCGGACCTGACGCCGGCCGAGCTGGCGGCCCGCGCGCTCGCGGACCGCGGGTGCGAAGTGGTTCCGCACGTGGAGCGCCTTCGCTGCCGGGAACTGTTCCGCCGCTGCGACGAGATCAGGAAACGAGCCGGACTGCCGCTCCCCCCCCACCGGTGAGGGGACCGTATCCGGCCGGGGCGCAGGCCTCCGGCGGACACCCTTATTCGGCGAAGGTTATCTCGTCGACGACGAGGGCGACGCTATGCCGGTCTTTCTCCTCCACCAGCGCTTTTCTGACGTCCGGCTTCATCGGCAGCCAGCGGAAGAGGGTGAAGTCACGGGTCTCCCCGGGAGGGATGGGGAAGCCGTAGGTGACCCCGGTGCTGTAGACGAGTTTCCCGTCGTCGGCCCGGCGGACGCGGAAACCGGCCAGGATGTTGACGATCTCCCTGTCGGTCGCGTTCCGGAACCGGAGAGGAACCACCGTCTCCCCGTTTTCTTCCTTCACCCCGTAATAGAGGCAGGAGAACTCCTGAGGTCGGCTCGAAATTTCCAGGCCTTCGGCCTCCTCTCCCGCATGGAGAACGGCAGAGCAGGCCGTGCTCAGCAACAGTACCGGAATCAGACTGAAGCGGTGGCGAACGATCATCGTCGACTCCTTTTTTCGGATCGGTCTATCGGAATCCTCGTAAAATTGCGTATCGACCATTAAAAGTCAAACAATACTTCTTCGAAACGTTGCTCTCTCATCGGCTCGCCGGAGAAAACGCGGGGGCGACAAAGTGCTTGCGCGCTTCGGCGGACGTTGAGGAAAATACAATCAACGACGGCGGAGGAAACGGCTGACATGTATTTTTTCACGGCAGACGAGCATTACGGGCACGCCAACATCATCCGATACTGCCGCCGGCCTTTTTCGTCCGTCGGGGAGATGGACCGGGAACTGATCGAGAGGCATAACGCCGCCGTCGGAGCCGGGGACACGGTCGTCCACGCCGGCGATTTTACCCTGCAGAGCCCGGAAGAGGCGCGGGGGTATATCGCCCGGCTGAACGGCCGCCATATCTTCATTCGGGGAAGCCACGACTATTGGCTGGGTCCCGACGCGCACGAACTGTGGGAGGAGACCGTTGAAGGGCGATATATCGTCGTCTGTCACTACGCCATGAGAGTATGGCCCCGTTCTCACTATAACAGCTGGCAGCTCTACGGCCATTCGCACGGGCGGCTCGAGCCGGTCGGGAAACAATGGGACGTCGGAGTGGACGCCAACGGCTTTGCCCCCGTGTCGTTGGAACGCCTGGATGATATCATGGCGGCACGGCCAGACAACCCGGGGCTGGTTCGATCCCGGCAACCGGGCCGGGCGAAGGAGGAACGATGCAAGCACGCGGACCGTTGATGGTGGAGCACCGCCTGATCGAGAGGATGATCGCCCTGATCGAGGAGGCGCTGGCGGACATCGCGGCAGCGGGCCGGGTCGATCCCCTTTTCGTGGACGCGGCGGTCGATTTCATCCGGACGTACGCCGACCGCACCCACCATGGGAAGGAAGAGGACATCCTCTTCCGCGAGCTGGCCGGCAAGAAGCTCTCGGAAGCCGATCGGCGGCTTATGGACGAATTGATAGCGGAACACGCTCTGGGCCGGGCCGAGACCAGGGCTCTGGCCGAGGCCAACGCCCGCTATCGCCGGGGGGAGGTCGAGGCGCAGGCCGTGATCGCCGAAAAGCTCGGATCTCTGGCCGGATTCTATCCCGGGCATATCCGGAAGGAAGACAAGATTTTCTTTCCGGCCGCGCGCGCCTACTTCACGGAGGAGGAGGACCAGGCCATGCTGGAGAAGTTCCTGGAGTTCGACCGAAGGATGATCCATGAGAAGTACCGAACCGTGGTCGAGGAATTCGGAGGCTGAGGGGCCGCGCGCGGCGGGGTCTCCGGAAGAAGGATGGACCACCACGTCGTAACCGGGGCGGCGGGGGTGCCGGGTTGGTTCGCCGCCTACCCCCTGATTCTGGTCGGGGCCTGGTGCGCGGCCCTGAAGATCATTTCCCGGCTGAGCGGCTGGAGCGCCTTGGCGGAAACGTTCGGTTTCCCGGGCATGTTCGAGGGTAAGGTGTATCGCTTCCAATCCGCGAGGATGGGGCCGGTCAACCTTAACCTCGCGCTCAACCTCGGCGCCGACGAGTCGGGGCTCTACCTCGTTCCGGTATTTTTCTTCCGCCTCTTCCACCCGCCGCTGCTCATCCCCTGGTCGGAGATCGAGGCGGCACCGGTCAAGCGTTTTCCGGGCCTCCGCTGGTTCCGGCTGACGTTTCCGTCTCTTCCCGGCGCCAGGCTCGAGCTGCCGGCCCGGACCTTCGAGAAGCTGGCGCCGCCGAGGCTCCTGGAAAGTTTTACACCTGTAAAAAGCACAGGGCATAGGGCATAGAGCAGAGAGTAAGAGAGGCCACCGCCGGCCCTCTAGGCTTCAGGATTCAGGAGGAGAGCATGGAGTATGATCCCACCGCAGACCCCCACCTAGGGTTCGGGGCTGAGGGGAGGGCGTCCCCGCCTCGCCCCCTCAATCCTCCCTTCATGAACTTCATGTCCTTCATGGTAGAACCACAGACCTGCCTGCCGGCAGGCAGGTTTCACAGATTGGAGAAGAAAAACTCAACATGTAGGCATGTAGGAAATGTAGAGGGGGGGGAGAAGATGGATGGTTAGGGCCTTTCTTCCTGAACCCTGAACCCTGAACCCTGAACCCTCTCATTTCCCCTTCTTGGCCCTCTTGCGCCTTTTGTGGCTAACCCTCTCCCCGACATTCCCTACATGCCTACATGTGACAATGGTTCAGGGGGCGCGGTTGAGGGCTACTGAATTCTGAATACTGTATTCTGAATTCTTCCCCTGAACCCCTCTTACTCTCTGCGCTATGCTCTCTGCTCCATGCTCTCTTCAGCCGCCCCAGAGGCGCAGAAGGCGCTCGATCTCGGCCGCGGAGTCGGTTTCGGGTTTTTCCGGGACCGCTCTTTCGGGCGGAGCCGGCCGCAGCAGTTTCAGGAAGTCGCGGCAGCCCAGGGAGCGGGCGCCGTACTCCCGGATTCTCGTCTTGATCTCCCGGTCGTCGGTTACGACCGTCACCGCCCGGGGGTAGCGGTTGGTGCGGACCAGCCGGACGATGCAGTCGTCGGCGCTCCCGCGGGCGTAAGTCTCGAAAACGTTATCGGCGATTTTCCGGTGCCGGCTCCCGTCGCTCCAGGCACTGTCGTAAACCGTCGTGACCTTGACGTCTTTGCCCTGGAAGAGCGCGCGCAGTTGCCGCCCCAGGTCTTCCCGGGCCTGGGAATCGTGTCCGAATTCGTAGGAGATAAGCAGGTTGTACCCGTCGATTATCCATTCCATCCGCGTTTCCCTCCGGGAACGAGGGCCGCAATAAGCGTTGGCGGTCTTTCCCTCAGCCGTTAGAATATGATCGAGTTTCGCGCTCGAATCAAGACCGGAGGGGAAAGATGCTTAAGGAAAATCTGGTGGCCCTCGTCGAAACCGCGATCCGGGAGAATTGGGATCGACCCGCTCTCACCGATTACGGTCAAAGAACCGTCACCTTCTCCCAGGTGGGTCGCAGGATCAAATTCTTCCACCTTCTCTTCAAGAAATGTCAGGTCAAACGGGGCGATCATATCGCCGTCTGCGGTCCCAATTCGGTGAATTGGGCCGAAGCCTACCTCGCCGTCGTCACCTACGGAGCGACGGTGGTCCCGATCCTGACCGATTTTCAGACCGAGGATATCCACCACATCGTCAACCACTCCGAAAGTCGTTTTTTCTTTCTCACCGACGCCATCTATTCCCGGCTGGACGAGGAGATGATGCCGGCCCTGGAAGGGTTGTTTTCCTTGGACAACGAGCGCTTCGTCATCAACGGCAGCCGCTCCGTCGTCTCCGCCGTGGAATGGGCGGAGGAGGAAAGCCGTTCGCCCCGTCAAGCCCTCACCCGCGAAGAGTTCCGCCTTCCCGGGGATATCCCCAACGACGCCATCGCCGCTCTGGTCTACACCTCGGGCACCACCGGCTTTTCCAAGGGAGTGATGCTCCCTTACAACTCCCTGGTCGCCAACATCCTTTTCGGAGACGCCAACATCACCCTCCCGCAGCCGGCCCCGATCATCTCCTTCCTGCCCATGGCCCACGCTTATTCCTGCAGCTTCGAGTTCCTCTTTCCCTTTACGGTCGGGGCCCATATCACCTTTCTCGGAGTCATTCCTTCGCCCAAGATCCTGTTGGAGGCGTTCGCGGAAGTCCGTCCCTGCCTGGTGATATCGGTCCCCCTGGTGATGGAGAAGATCTTCAAGAAGCGCATCGCTCCCGTGATCAATACCGCGAAAGTCAAGCTTCTGCTCAAAACCCCGGGGATATCGTCCCTCCTGCGCCGCAAGATCAAAAAAGCGCTGCGCGAAGCCTTCGGGGGCAAATACGAGGTCATCGTCATCGGGGGCGCCGCCCTCAACCCCGAAATCGAGGAATTTTTCAGGAAAATCAAGCTTCGGTTCACCGTCGGTTACGGGATGACCGAATGCGGTCCCCTGATCTCCTACGCTCCCTGGGACGAACACCGGCCCGGTTCGGTGGGAAAGGTCGTAACCAACCTCGAGATCAAGATCGACTCCCCCTCTCCGGCGACTCAGGCGGGCGAGATCATGGTCAAGGGAGAGCACGTCATGGCGGGGTACTACAAGAATCCGACCGCCACCGACGAGGTGCTGGGCGAGGACGGCTGGCTTCGAACCGGCGATCTGGGGATAATCGACAAGGACGGATTCATCTTTATTCGGGGCCGGAGCAAGAACATGATCCTCGGTCCTTCCGGACAGAACATCTACCCCGAAGAGATCGAGAACAAGATCAACTCGATGGAATTCGTCCAGGAATCCCTGGTCATAGAATCCGAAGGCCGGCCTATCGCCCTGATCTATCCCGACTGGGAGGCGATCGACTCCCTCAAGCCCAAGCAGCAGGACCGGGAAGGTTGGCTCAACAAGGTGATGGAAAATATCAAGAAGGAAGTCAACCGCCAACTGCCCCGTTACGCCGCCATCTCCCGGGTCAAAGTACAGCCCGAGCCTTTCGAGAAGACTCCTACCCAGAAGATCAAGCGGTACCTCTACAAGATTTGACCGGGTCCCGGCCGGATCAGAAATCGTAGGCCAGCGCCAGAAGCGCCAGACGGTCTTCCCCGAAATAGTAGCGTCCCTCGATCCGGGGGAGAAAGGGAACGTCGATCCGGGCGCCGGCAAAAAAACTCAAGGGATGTTCGAGCCGGTAGTCCTTCCGCGAGGAGTCGGCGGCGTCCGAGGGCGGCGAGTCGCGGATGAGGCCGTCGTCGTAGGCTCCCCCCACGAAAGCGTCGACCACGCCCAGGTCCCATCCTCCCTTGATATCGACGCCCCAGTTGAGATAATCGACGTCCCCCGAAGAAGCCGAAGTCCGGGTCATGGAAAAACCGCCCTCGGTTCCCAGGTAAAACCCCGACCAGCGGAAGGGGGTCCAGCCCAGGCCCGCGCCCCACTCGTAGCCCCACTCGTCGTAGTCGCGGCCTCCCTGGGACGGCCGGTCGTAGACCAGGTTGGAGTAGCCGATCCGGGCGTAGAGGTTCCAGCCGCTTCCCAGGTCGAGCCGGGGCTGAATGAAGAAAAGCACCTGGCGGCAATCGTACTCGATGGAGCCGGTGACGAAGGACCGGTCCTGGTAATCCACCCCCGAGCTGATTCCGAAACCGACCGCGGCCGCCGGAGCGGGGAACGATCCCGCCCACGCGGCCGCGGCCAACGCCGCTTTTGCCATCGTCCGCATGAAGCGCTATTATAGGGGCGGTATCGGGATTGCCGGAACGCGAATTTCACAACCGGGAGGAGAAAAGTGCGCAAGCCCACCATCGTCGTCGGATCCGACCATGCCGGGTTCGGCCTCAAGCGGTACGTAATCACGCTCTTGGAGAAAGAAGGATACCGGGTCGTCGACAAGGGGACGGACGGTCCCGGAAGCGTCGATTATCCCGATTTCGCGGAAGCGGTGGGGAAGGAGATGGCTTCCCGGCCGGGAAGTCTGGGGATACTCTCCTGCGGAACCGGGATCGGAATCTCGATCGCCGCCAACAAACTGCCCGGAATCCGGGCGGCCCTGGTCCGGACTCCGCGGGAGGCGCGCTTGAGCCGGGAACACAACGACGCCAACGTATTGGTCCTACCCGGGCGCCCCTGGCGGAAAAAAAACACCGGCGCCGCCGTCCGGGCCTGGCTGAAGGCCCCCTTCGCCGGGGGAAGGCACGGGCGCCGGGTGCGGAAGATCGCGGTGCTGGAAAAGACCTACGGAGAGGAACGGCCGCCGGATTGAACCGGGCCGAACGTCCCCCGTCTTGTCCCGGCCCGGGGCGCCTGCTATAATCCCCGACCAAAACCAGATGCCCGAACCCGGGGAGACAAGAAAGATGATCGCGAAAGATTTCATATTCCGCGCGCCGAAAACGGACTTGCACGTGCACCTGGACGGCTCCATCCGCATTCCCACCCTGATCGAAATCGCCCGGCAGGAAGGGATGGAACTGCCTTCCTACACCGTGGAGGGCCTCAACGAGCTGGTTTTCAAGGAAAAATACCAGAGCCTGGGCGATTATCTGACCTGCTTCGGCTATACCTGCCGGGCCATGCAGACGCCGGAAAACCTGGAACGGGTCGCCTACGAGTTCGCCCTCGACAACCTAGCCGAAGGGGTGCGCTACTTCGAGGTCCGCTTTGCCCCCCAACTGCACATGGGGACCATGGACCTGCTCACGGTCCTGGAGAGCGTCAACCGCGGTCTCGCCCGGGCCCGGATCGAGTTCAACCGCCGCCCCGAGGTCGTTTCCGGGGCCGAGCCCGAGTTCAAGTACGGGATCATCGCCTGCGCCATGCGCATGTTCGGTCCCGTCTCCGACTACTTCCGGCAGTTCCTCGACGCCCATCCCTTCTCCAAGCCCGATCGGATCTACGCGCTGGCCGCTTACGAGTTGGCCCAGGGCGTGGTCAAGTACCGGGACCTCAACGGGCTCCCGGTCGTGGGATTCGATCTGGCCGGCCAGGAGGACGGGTACCCGGCCCACGATTACTGGAAGGCCTACCACTTTGCGCACAAGAACTTCATGCACAAGACCGTCCACGCGGGCGAGGCCTACGGCCCGGAATCGATCTTCCAGGCGATCACCGACCTGTATGCCGAGCGGATCGGGCACGGGTACTACCTCTTCGACATCAGCAAGATTTCTTCCCCCGAAATCGAGGACCGGGAAGCCTACGTCCGGGCGCTGGCCCATTATATCGCCGACAAACGGATCACGATCGAGGTCTGCCTCACCTCCAACCTGCAGACCAATCCCTCGATCGGGGATCTCGGCAACCACCAGTTCAAGAACATGCGCGCCGCCCGGCTTTCCGCCACCTTCTGCACCGACAACCGGACCGTCAGCAAAACCACCGTCACCCGGGAGATCGAGCGGGCGGTGGAAGCTTTCCGGATCACCCCCAAGGAACTCAAGGATTACATCATCTACGGGTTCAAACGCTGCTTCTTCCCCGGCCCCTACGGGGAAAAACGCGAATACGTCCGCTCGATCATCGACTACTACGACCGCCTGGCCCGGGAGTTCGGGATCGAGGAATGAGCCGGGGGGAGGGGGCCTTTCCCCCGAAAACGCCGAAAAGCCCCGGCGGGCCGCGCCCGCCGGGGCTTTTCCCGTTCCGTTTCGGCGTGTTTCAGAAACGGTAGGTGAACTCGAGCGAGGCCACGTCGATGGCGGGATCCTGGTATTCGCCGATCAGGAAGCCCTTGGCGGCGTCCTGGGAGTTGACCAGGTTGCTCTGCATGTCTTTCATGAAGATGTGCAGATAGGATGCATCCACCGTCAGGTCCTCGGTGATGTCGATCCCCACGCCCAGGGCCAGCCAGAGGCGGTTGTTGTCGGGAATGCGCGGGGTGCGGTAGTTCTTGGAGACGGGGGAGTCGTCGTACGAAGTCGCGGCCCGCAGGGTGACGGCTTGGGTAAGATACCAGTCCACGCCCAGGGCGATTCTCCAGGTATCGGACCACCGTTCCAGGGTGACCGAGTCGGGCTGGCCGCTGTCGAACTCCACCGCCAACTGGTCGAAACAGCTCCAGCCGGTCCAGGTGAGGTCGGCCATGACTTTAAAGGAGGAACCCAGCATCTGGGCGATCCCCATCGAGAGCGAGGCGGGGGTGGTCAAGTCGGCTTCCACCCCCGTGTTGACGAAGTAGTTGGACATGCCGATGGCGTCGAGAATGGCCCGGGCCTGCACGGGAACGGTGAAGTCGACGTCTCCGTCGATGGTATGGTCGATCTTGGAACGGTAGTTGATGCCGACGGAGGTGGTTTCGGTGAGCAGGAGGCAGGCTCCCAGGCTGTAGCCGATTCCCCAGTCGTCTCCGTTCATGTCGGCGTACCCGTCCAGGGTCTGGGGAATCGTTCCGGCGCCCGAGAGAATGGTCCCGAAGTCGACGGAGTTCGTCAGGGTGGCGTCGAGGTACTGGATATTGACCGCTCCGCCGACGGAGAGAAGACCGGGAATGATCTGCCAGCCGACCGCCGGACTGATATCGATGCTTTTCAGATTGGATTTGACCGCATGGTAACGCCCGACCCAGCCGCGGTCGTAGCGGGTGCTCAACCCGAAGGGCACCGTGATTCCGATCCCGGCGCTGATGTTGTCCGCGACCTTGAAGGCGGCGAAGGCGTTGGGGATGTATCCCATGGTATCGGTGGTGGAGTCGGGACCGAGCAAGGGAGTTCCGGCGGCGGTGTACGACCCCTGGTTCTCGAAATCCATCTTGATCGTGACCACGCTTAAGCCGGCCGAAACCGCGTCCCGTTCCATGAAGGCGATCCCGGCGGGGTTGTAAAAAATCGCGGCGGGATCGTCGGTTTCCGTCGTTCCTCCCGCGAAGGCTTCGCCCAGACCCTTCGCGCTCTGTTCCAAAAGCGCGAAACCCGAAGCTTGAGCTCCGGAAACCGCGATAACCAGGCCGGCCACCCCGGCAATGGTTGCGATCCAAAGATTTTTCATCGTCCGCACCTCCCGTTGGCGAATCGGTTCCGCGTGGGGCCTTTCCCCGCGGCAGACCGTTCCGAAGCTAAACCTCGACCCCGGAACCGGTCAAGGGATTATTTGGCGGCCGCGGTCCGGATCCGGTTGACGGCCCCTCCCCGGCAACGTAGTATCCGGGTAAAGGAATCGGATACGCCACCGGAGAAGAGATGTCCGCCCAGGACCGTAAAATCGTGATCGTCGGCGCCGGTTCGGTCGGCGCCAGCACCGCCTATACCCTGGTCAACAGCGGGCTCGTCGACGAACTGGTCCTGGTCGACATCAACCGGGAGCGGGCCGAAGGCGAGGTCTCCGACCTCAACCACGGGCAGGTGTTCGTCCCTCCGGTCAAGATACGCTCCGGCGGCTACGACGAATGCAGGGACGCCGCCATCATCATCGTCACCGCGGGGGCGGCGCAGAAGCCCGGGGAGACCCGTCTCGACCTCACCCGCCGCAACGCCGGCATCATCAAGGGGATCGTCGAGGAGATGAACCGCTACCTGGGCGACCAGGTGATCATCATGGTCACCAACCCGGTGGACATCCTGACCATGGTGGCGCACCGGGTCTGTTCCCTGCCCCCGCATCACATCATCGGTTCGGGCACCGCCCTCGACAGCGCCCGGTTCTCGTTTTTTCTCGCCCGGCATTGCGGCGTCGACACCCGTGACGTTCGGGCCTACGTCATCGGGGAACACGGCGACAGCGAAGTTCCGCTCTGGAGCCGCGTCAATATCGCGGGCATCTCCTTCGACGACTACTGCCATATCTGCAACCGCGACGGCTCCGACGAACTCAAGGAGGAGATCAGTCGGAAGGTCCGGGAGTCGGCCTACCACGTGATCGAGTCCAAAGGAGCGACCAACTGGGCCGTCAGCCTTTCCCTGCTCAAGGTGGCGGGGGCGATTCTGCGCTACGAGAACAGCATCCTCAGCGTCTCCACCCGCTGCTCCGGTTTTTACGGTCTCCCCGACATTTGCCTCAGCCTCCCGGTTATCCTGGACCGGGAGGGGGTCAAGCAGGTGATAGCGGGGCCGATCAGCCCGCACGAGCAGGAACAGCTGTCGGCCTCCGGACGGATCCTGCGCCAGGTCTACGAGGACCTCCACCTTTAGCTTCCCATGGGGACCGAACTCAGCAATCCGTTCAACTGGTCCAAGACCAGGATCGGCACTTTCGACGACTGCAAGCGCCGCTACTACCTGCGTTATTACCGTCACTGGGGGGGATGGGAGCCGGACGCAGACCCCCTGACCAAGGCGGCCTACCGCCTCGGCAAAATGACCACGATGCCGATCATGGTCGGCCAGGCGGTTCACGAGGTCCTGGCCCGGCATTTCCGGGCGTTGCGCAACGGCCAGCCCCGGTCCCTGGACCCGGAAGAGCCGGTGAGGATGCTCCGGCGCGTCTGGAAGGACAACCTCGACGAGAAATGGCGGCTCAATCCCAAGAAATTCCCGCCCCTCTTCGAGCTTTACTATCGGCGGGTTCCCCCTCGGGAAAAACTCCTGGGGTACGCCGAGCAGGCCCGGGGCGCCGTACGGGCCTGCCGGGAGATGCCCCTCCTGGGGCGCCTCGCTTCCCTGGCCCGGGAGGATTTCCTCTGGGTCGACACCGCCGGCGGAGCGTTCAGCGAGGCCACCCGCTTTCCGGTCGGTTCGTTCGAGGCCATCGCCAACCCCGATCTGGTGGTGAGGCTGGAGGGGGCCGTGACCGCTTTCGACTGGAAAACGGGGAAATCCCGCTCCGAGGACCGTCTGCAGTTGGAGGTGGTGGGGCTCTGGATCGACGCCCGGATCGGGTCCGCGGCCGGCGCCAGGGGAAGTCTGGTCTACCTGGGCTCGGGCGAGGTCGACACCTTCGATCTTGACGACCGCACCCGGGAACTGGCCCGGGAGACGGTGGTCAGGGACATGGAACGGATGGGCGCCTACCTCCGGGACCCCGGGGAGAACCTTCCCCTGGACATGGAACAGTTCCCGATGCAAAATAACAAAAAAATGTGCGATTACTGTCAGTTTCAAGAGATTTGTCACCCCATCAGGGAGGTTGCCGATGAATATGGCTAAGTACTTGACGTCCGCGGCCGCGGCTCTGCTGGCGTTCTTCCCCGGTTCGGGTCCGGCCCAGGCCCCCGCGCCCGCGCCAGCGCCCACGGCCGCCCCGGAACTCAGGATCATAAGCGATTTCGACTCGCCTCCCTTCTCCTACGTCGAAAACGGCGCTTCCACCGGGTTTGAATACGATCTGGGCGAGGCCATCGGCCGCGAGCTGGGCATGCCCGTCAAGTGGATCAAGCGTTCGTTCAACCTCCCCTCCTTCGGCAGCACCCTGGACACCGGCGGCGCCGATGCCGCCATGGCTTCGATTACGGTTACTCCCGACCGGGAGAAATCCTACATCTTCAGCCGTCCGTATTTCCGCACCAGCCTGGCCGCGGCCACCAAACGCGACGTGGATTGGAACTCGCTCAACTGGAAAAACGGTCTCTCCGCCGTCATCAGGGTGGGGGTGCAGCGCCGGACCACCAGCGAGGAGTGGGTGCGCAAGAACCTCAAGGCCACCCGCAAGACCTACGATTCCCCCCAGCGCCTGGAACGGGCCCTCAACAGCAACGACGTCGAAGTCATCGTCATGGACGAGGAGATCCTCAGTTACGAACTCCTGAGGCGGCAGTATAAGTTCAAGATTCAGGAAAAAGGGTTCGACGTCCAGGATTACGGGATCATGCTGGCCCGAACCAACTCCGCCCTTCAGCAGCAGATCGACGGGGCCCTGATCCGGCTGGACGAGAGCGGGGAGTACGACCGCTTGTATGAAAAATGGTTCGGCCACCTGGCCGACCTCCCCGCCAGAATCCGTCCCACCCGCGGAGACCAGGCGGCAGAGTGAAAGAAGCGCTGTTGCCGGTCGCGGTGGTCGCCGCGACGTGGGTAGCCGTGGCGGTGGTCTTGGGGATGTTCTTCCGCCGGCTGGGGCGCCGGGGGAGGGAGGGTGCGGTTCCTCCCCTGATCCGGCGCGTCCTGGTGGGAGTGGTCTGGGTCTTTTCCCTGATCGTCATACTCAAGTTCTTCTACCCCGATCTCAATCTGACCGGGCTGGTGATCGGTTCCACCGTATTCTCCGCCATCATCGGTCTGGCTCTTCAGGACATCCTCATCAATTTTCTGGCCGGCGTGGTCTTCTCGGTGGAGAAGCCGTTCCGCATCAACGATTGGGTCATGGTCGGAGGACAGGAGGGAGTGGTCACCGAGATCTCCTGGCGCACGACCAAGGTTCGGACCCGGGAGAACAACCTGGCCGTTATTCCCAACAGCGTGATCGCCCGGCAGGAGATAACCAACTACGATTACCCTTCTCCCCTCCACCGCCGGTCGGTCCGGGTGGGAGTGGATTACCGCCATCCCCCGCTTCTGGTCCGCCAGGCCCTGCTGGAGGCATCCCGGGCCGTGAGCGACGTCCTCGATTCTCCTCCTCCCGACGTCCACCTCCTCGATTTCGGCGATTTCAGCATCACCTACGAACTCAGGTACTGGCTGGCCAACTACGACCTGGTCCCGGAAACGGCTTCCCGGCTCCGTATCGAGATCTACGAAACCTTCCGCCGGATGGGGATACGGATTCCCTTCCCCATCCGCACGGTCAGGGTGGGCCGGGAACCGGCGCCGGCCGGAGTTCCCCGCCTCACCGTCGTCTCCGGGGCTCAAGCGGGAGAGGAGTTCACGATCGGCGAAGAGGCCCTCATCATCGGCCGCCAAGAAGGGAACCCGATCCGGCTGGCCGATTCCCGGGTTTCCAAGGAGCACGCCCGCGTGGTCGGGGGGGAAGAAGGGTTGCACCTGGAAGACCTCGAAAGCCGGACCGGGACCAGAGTCAACGGCCGGCCGGTGCGGCATTGGCGGTTGCAGCCCGGCGACGAGATCGAGATGGGCGGGACGAGGATGGTTTTCCGCTGCGACTGAAGACTCGGGCCGAATGGAACGGGTTATCGGACAATACCGGATTCTGGAGGAGATCGGGAAAGGGGGTACGGGAACGGTTTTCCGCGCCTGGCACACCTCCCTGAAGCGGGCGGTGGCCCTGAAGCTCCCGGTCCCCGGGGAGAAGGCCGACGCCGAGGCCCGGGCGGCGTTTCTCGAACAGGCCCGGGCGGCGGCGGCGCTCCGCCACCCTCATATCGTGGGAATCGTCGAAGTGCTCGACGACGCGGACGGGTACGGCTATTCCATGGAGTACCTGGACGGCCCCTCGCTCGACGACCTTCTGGCCGGAGGCAGCCTCGAGCCGTCTCGGGCCCTGGAAGTCTTCAGGCAAGTTTGCCGGGGGATACAGGCGGCCCACGAGTCCGGGATCGTTCACGGCGACATCAAGCCGTCCAATATCCTCTTCGACCGGGAACTGACCGGGGCGAAAGTCTCCGATTTCGGCGCCGCCCGACGGTTCCGGGCCGAGGACGGGGAGATCACCAGGGAGCACGATCGTAAAGTGCTGGGAACCCTCAACTACATGGCGCCGGAGTTGAGAGAGGGAAGGAGTTCTCCCGATCCCCGCTCGGATATCTATTCCCTGGGGGTGCTCCTCTATCGGATGCTGACCGGAAACCTGCCCCTGGGAAGTTTCCGGCTCCCCAGCCACTGCCGCCGGATGATCCCGACGGCCCTGGACCGGGTGGTGCTCCGGTGCCTGCGCAACGACCCCCGGGGGAGGTACGCGGACGTGAAGGACCTCCTGGCCGACCTCGGGGGCGAGAAGCGGCGTTTCCTGTCGGTTTCCCGGCTGCCGCGCCGCTGGCGGGCCCGGGTCTTCTGGGGCGCCGGCGCGGCGTTTCTGGCCGCCGCCGCCGCCGCCGTTTTCTACCTGGTCCGGCCTTCCCTCCAGGCCGGGCTTCCCGGGGCGGAATACGCGTTCGCCCCCGCCGACCTCAAGGCCGCTTTTTCCCGGGCGGCGCTCCTGGAGCGGGAAGGGAAGGGCCCGGAAGCTGCCCGCGAACTGGAGCGGCTGGCCCGGGCGCACCCCGGGTCCCCCCTCTCTGACCACGCGCTCTTCCGCGCCGGGGGTTTGCGGGAAAAGGAGGGCGAGTACGCGGAAGCCGCCTCCGATTACCGGGAGCTGGTGGAGACGGACCCAGCCTCCAAGCTGGCCCCCGCCGCCGTCCTGCGCCGGGCGATCATTCTCGCCGAACAGCTGGGGAAGGAGGAGGAAGCCGTCCTCCTCCTCCGCCGGGTCCGGGATTCCTGGCCGGCCGCCGCCGAGGCCCCCGAAGCCCTGTTGCGGATCGGGCTGCTCAAGGAAGGCTCGGAAGGAGGATTCTTCGAGTCCATCTTCGGCTCCGACCGCAAGGCCGTCCTCCAGTCGGCGGCGGCGGCCCTGGAAGAACTGGTCCGGGCCTACCCGCATTCCCCCCAGGCCGTGACCGCCGCCCGGGCCCTGGCCCGGGTCTACGGCCGTGACGGGCTCAACGATCCCGCCGCCGCCCGGAAGTGGGCCTCCTGGGCGCCGTGAATTCCAACGGCGTTCCCCGGTTCAGCGCCCGAATCTGAGGATCCGCTCGCGGAGCGGCGGCGGCAGCCTGTCGATCTCGCGGGCGGCCCGGTCCCGGTCTCCCATCCGGGTGAGGGCGAAAGCCAGGGCGTAGCGGGTTTTGACCATTCCCGGGTCGAGGGCCAACGCCCGCTCGTAGCAGGAGACCGCCTCGCCGAGGTCGTCGCGGTCCAGGGCCAGGTTCCCGAGGTTGGCGAGGGCGGGGGCGTAGGTCCCGTCCGCCCGGAGCGCTGCGCGGAAGGCGGTTTCCGCCCCGGCGACGTCCCCGAGTTGTTTCAGGGCCAGGCCCAGGTTGTTATGGGCCGCAGGATAGTCAGAATCCAACGCCTCGGCCCGCCTGTAGGCTGCGGCGGCCTGCCGCCATCGGCGATGGGCGGCGTAGGCGTTGCCCGCATCGAGGAGAATATCCCGTTGCCGCGCCGCGGTCCCGGAACCGGCCAGGGCCCGGGCAAAGGCCCGTTTCGCTTCCGGATACCGCTCCAGGCCCAGGAGGATCTTTCCCCGGGCGGTTTCCAGGCGCTGTTCCCAGCGGACGGCGCGGGCTTCCCCCCGGGGCGGTTCGGCGGCCGCGCGGCCGGTCAGGTCCCAGGCTTGCCGGTAATCGCCCGCCCGATAATTGATCTCGGCGGCCTGAAGTAAAAACTGGCCGGTTCCGGTTCCGGGACCGGGAATCCCCAGGAGGAAAAAGAGACCGGCCGCCAGCGCCGCGCGTCCCCCGGCCGCCGCCGCCCGTTTCCGCCGGAGCGCCCGGAAGACACCGGCCGCGGCTTCGGCGCCGAAGACCGCCAGCGCCGGAACCAGGGGGGCGCGGAGCCGATCGACCACGAAAAAGAGGGAAACCCCCAGAACCCAGGTCCCGCACAACAGGTACAGAGGAAGAAACCGCCTGCGGTCGCGGGGCGCCGCCATTCCGGCCAACCCCAGGGCGGCGATGAGCCGCCAGGACAGGATCCCCAGCGGTGGCCACCGCTCCCGGAAGAAGGCGGGGTGGTAGTTGTCGGGGTATTCGCCGCCGGAAAAGAACAGCAGGATTTTTTTCAGGGCTAGGCCCAGGAAGGAAAAGGGCCGGGAACCGATGAAGGCCAGGCCCTCTCTCCACCAGTACGCGGAACTCTGGCCCGGATCGAGCGGCCTCCCGCCGCGGCGGACCGCCTCCGCCCGGAAGTCTTCGTGCATCAGCTCGGGCAGCGCCCGGGCGAATTCGGGGATATTCCCGACCCCGGCCGCGCCGGCGCGGTTGCCGATATAGAAATTTTCTCCGGAGTGCGCGGGAACCAGGGGAGCCCCCGCTCCGGGCCCGAGGAAGAAAAGGGCGGGAACGACGATCGTTCCCGCGGCCAGCGCCGCCAGGGCCCGGGCTTTCCGGCCGGGAGCGGCCGCGGCGGCCAGGAAGGCCGCCGCCGGTACCAGGGTTCCCCGGGCCAGGAACCCGGCCCCGACCGCGAGTCCGGCGGCGAACCAGGCTCCGGTCGAGCCGGTTCGGGCCGCGGTTGCCAGGGCCGCCGCCGCCGCCGCCAGGCAGAAAACTTCCAGGGTGACGGGAAGCAGCCAGGCTTCGTAGAAGACCAGGATCCCGGCTCCGGCGCAGATCGCCGCCGCGGCCAGGCCGACCGCCGTTCCCGCCGTTTCCCGGCCGGTCTTCCAGGCCAGCAGGCAGGTGAGAACCCCGAGGCCGGCCTGAGCCGCCCGGGCGGGAAGGGCGATCGAGCCGAATATCCTCAGGCAGAGGGAAAGCAGGTAGGGATAGAGGGGATTCCCGGCGAAGCCGGCGGGGCTTCCGCCTCCGCCCCAGGCCAGGGATTCGGCCCAGGAGAGGTAGTAGCCCGCGTCCAGGGAGGGGACGGAAAGGTAAGGGGTCCCGGCCAGGGACTTCAACCAGGCCGCCCGGAAAACGGCTCCCAGCGCCAGGACCGCCAGGACGATCCATCTTTCCCGGTTTCGGTTCATGCGCTACATTGTACCATGAACCGTCGGCGGCCGGGACGGCCGCGGGCGGAGGTACGGATCCGGTGACGCTCAAGCCAGAAACCTTGTATTTTCGCGGGGCCGAACTCATCGACGGGACCGGCGCTCCGCCCCGTCGGGCCGGCGTTTTAGTCGGGGAAGGGAAGATCCTGGGTTTCCCCGGCGCCGCTCCCCCCGGGGCCCGGACGGTCGCCGCCGAGGGCCGCTGGCTCGTACCCGGATTCGTGGACGTCCATTCTCATTCTGATTTCTGGCTGCTGCGCGACGGGGGCGCCGAGGGAAAGATCCTGCAGGGGGTGACCACCGAAGTGGTGGGCAACTGCGGCTCCTCCGCCTTTCCCCTGGCCGGGGAACGTCTGCGGAGGGTCCGGGACCAGAACCCCGACCTGGACCCGGATTTCCGGGACCTGGCCGGCTACCGCCGCGCCCTCTCCGAGGGGGGCATCGCCGTCAACCTCGCGTCGTTCACCGGGCAGGGAAACCTGCGGGGTTCGGTGGTCGGTTACGCCGCCCGCCCCGCCGCCGCCGCCGAGCGCCGGCGCATGCTCGGGCTGCTGGAGGCGAGTTTCGAGGAAGGCAGCCGGGGAATATCCACCGGGATGCCCTATCCCCCCGGCGCGTATACTCCGGGCGACGAGCTGGTGGAGGTGCTGGCGGCGACGGGCCGGGCGGAGAGGCTGTGGTCGACGCACCTGGCCAGCGAGTCGGACCGGCTGCTGGAGTCGCTGGAGGCGTCTATCTCCCTGGCCGAGCGCTGCGGGGTACGCCTTCTGGTTTCCCATCTCAAAGCCGGCGGCCGCTCCAACTGGGAGAAGCTGCCCCGGGCCCTGGAGGCGATCGCGACCGCCCGGGACCGGGGCCTGCGCGTCGCCTGCGACCGTTATCCCTACACCGCCGGCTGCACCGACCTGGACATCCTGCTGCCGGCCTGGGCCTGGGAGGGGGGGGAAGCGGCGGAACTGGAGCGTTTGCGCGACCCGCTCGCCCGCCGCCGCCTGGCCGAAGCCGTCGGGGAGAAGGACTGGGATAACGTCGTCGTCGCCTCGGCGCCCGGCCCGGACGAAGACCGCCTCCGGGGCCGCAGCCTCGCGTCCCTGGCGTCCGAGCGCGGGAGCGCTCCGGTGGAAACGCTCCTGGACCTTTTGGTCGAGCGGGAGTTGCGGGTGGAGGCATATTTTTTCGGGATGTCGGAGGAGAACATGGACCTGGTCCTCTCCAGCCCCTTCTGCTTCGTCGCGTCCGACGCCTCGGCCCGGCCTCTTCTTCCCGGCGCGGGGGAGGGGGCTCCCCACCCCCGCGCTTTCGGGACCTTCAGCCGGTTTCTGGAGCGCTACGTCTTTTCCGGCCGGCTCGCTCCCCAGGAGGCGATCGCCCGGATGACTTCGGGCCCCGCCGCCTGGGCCGGCTTGCAAGACCGGGGGAGGCTCCTCCCCGGGGGCCCCGCCGACCTGGTGCTCCTCGATCCACGGCGGTTCCGGGACCGGGCCGACTACGACCGCCCCCGCCGCCCTCCCCGGGGGATCGACCTGGTCATGGTCAACGGCGTGACGGTGGCGCAGGAAGGAAAGTGCACCGGCGCCCGCCCCGGCCGCTTCCTGGGGGAGTAGAGGGGCGAGGGTTCAGGGTTCGGGGTTCAGGCCCTCTACCTCGGCCCCTAGAGATTTCTGCACCTGATTACTCTGATTAACTCTGATTGGGGGAAGAATTCAGAATACAGTATTCAGAATTCAGTAGCCCCCCACCACGGCCTCTGAAACATTGTCACATGTAGGCATGTAGGACATGTAGGGGGAGGGAGAAGATAGATGGGCCACGGCATGTTTCCTCCTGAACCCTGAACCCTGACCCGTGACCCCTTATTGCACCTGATTTCTCTGATTAACTCTGATTGGGGGAAGGGAGAACCACGGACCTGCCTGCGGCAGGCAGGCCTGCCTGCCGGCAGATAGGTCTGTGGACTGATCCCTTCCTGAACCCTGAACCCTGAACCCGCTTCTTCCCCCCCTTCATGGACTTCATGGTCGAGAAAGCATAGAGCATGGAGCATAGAGAAAAACCCCTCTGCCACGGCCCCCTTGGGGCT